>Ga0209088_10001436_pt1 | contig 15374 bp, 16 predicted proteins | sample S_140625_EF_Meta_FD_187324 | JGI IMG/M metagenome (GOLD analysis project Ga0209088, IMG submission 187324) | Freshwater microbial communities from Lake Simoncouche, Canada to study carbon cycling - S_140625_EF_MetaG (SPAdes) (version 2) | ecosystem: Environmental > Aquatic > Freshwater > Lake ... | reverse complement strand
ATGACAGAATTTAAAAAAACGCTTGTGTTAGGTGCTTCTTCAAAACCAGGACGTGTTTCGGGAGAAGCTGTTCTTAGATTAAGAGAAGCTGGGCATGAAGTTGTTGCTGTTGGTATGCAGGAAAATCAAATTGGTGATGTCTATATTCAAATGGATAAACCTTTGAATATAGAAAATCTGCATACCATCAGTTTATATTTAAACCCATCGCGTCAAAAAGAATATTATGATTATTTAATTTCTCTGAGGCCAAAAAGAATTATATTCAATCCGGGTACAGAGAATTTGGAACTTGAGTCATTAGCTCATCAAAATCACATAGAAACAGAACAGGCTTGTACGCTCGTTTTACTTTCCTTAGGCGCTTATTGAACCTTTGGCATTTGACAAGCTTCATCCGCTTTTTTACCACATAGAGTGCAATCTCCTAATTGATTTTTTAACATTGGGTTATTAGAAGAACATGTACCTCTGAAGGGTTCTCCAGTAAACCAATGTCTAAGATTTAAAAGTAAAACAGAGGCTAACATAAAACTAAATATGATGCCTAGTATTGTTAAAAATTCCATAATAGCAAAGATTTTGTTTAATTTCTTAACAAATATAGGCTACTTTTTCCTTAAAATACACAACTATGGTCAATGATTTAAATCAGAAAATGGAGGCATTCGGAAGACTTCTTAATATCATGGATGAATTAAGGGAAAAGTGCCCCTGGGATAAAAAACAAACGTTTGAAAGTTTAAGAATGCTCACTTTAGAGGAGTCCTATGAATTATCAGATGCCATTTTAAAAAATGACCAATCTGAAATTAAAGAGGAAATAGGAGATTTATTTTTACACTTAGTTTTCTATAGTAAAATGGGAGAGGAAATTGATTCCTTTGATGTTTCCGATTGTCTCCAGAGCATTTGTGAAAAATTAATTCGAAGACATCCTCATATTTATGGCGATGTAAAAGTAAAAGATGCCGAGGAGGTTAAAAAAAATTGGGAACAAATTAAGTTAGGCGAAGGCAAAAAATCAGTACTCTCGGGTGTTCCAAATTCTTTACCATCATTGATAAAAGCTTATAGGATACAAGAAAAAACAAGTCAGGTTGGTTTTGATTGGGAAAATTCAGCTCAGGTATGGGAAAAAGTTGAAGAAGAATTAGCCGAATTTAAAGAAGAAATGCAAAGAGATGAATCTTTGGAGAGAAAAGAAGAGGAATTTGGAGATTTAATATTTTCGCTGGTGAATTTTGCTCGTTTCCAAGGAATTAATGCCGAAAATGCCCTCGAAAAAGTGAACCAAAAATTCACAAAACGATTCCAATATTTGGAAAACAAAGCGGGAGATAACCTCACCAAAATGACCTTGGAAGAAATGAATATTCTCTGGGATGAGGCTAAAAGGCAATAAAATTAAACCTTAATTCCCGCAAATTTTAATACCTTTGATCTTTATATAACCTGCATTTTATGAAAAAAATTGAACTTCGAATCGTCGCACTATCGCATAGTGTATCACAGTCAAATAACTATGCAGTTGTATTAGGTGAAATAACTGGACAAAGAAGAATACCTATAGTCATTGGAAGTTTCGAAGCACAAGCTATTGCCGTTGCAATGGAAAAAATGGTACCAAACAGACCTTTGACCCATGATTTATTTAAACAGGCTTTAGAAGCATTCAAAATCGAGTTAAAAGAAATCATAATTAATAATCTTTTAGATGGTATTTTTTATGCTAAACTAATCTGTGAAAGAGAAGGCGAAATGATTGAATTAGATTCAAGGACATCAGATGCGATCGCTTTAGCTGTTAGATTTGAATGCCCGATTTATACCTATGAATTTATTATTGATACGGCGGGCGTTGAACTCGACGAAAATGCAAATGAGGAAATTGAAGAAGAAGATTCAGATGACACTGGAGAAAAACCAACAAAAGAAAAACATAATTCATTAAGCAGCTATTCTTTGGAATCACTACAGAATATGTTGTTGCAGGTATTGGAAGAGGAAAATTATGAAAAAGCTGCAGCTATTCGAGATGAAATAGATAAAAGGAAAAGAGATTTAGACTAATTTAATAAAGTATTGGAGATGCTAAAATTCTAATTAACTAACTTAATTTGTAGTCTATCAATACCTTCCGCTGAAAATTTATCCGTTTTATTTGTTCAAACAGCATAATTAATCAATGTTTGATACTTTTAAGTACTTCCAGCACCTTAACTATCATTTCCGTTGAAATATCAAGATGGGTTACAAATCTGATGGTAGCAGGTCCAAAAGCTGAAGCTTTTACCCCTTTTTCTGCCAATTTTGAAAGAAAAGCAGTCGAAGTCCAAGGTTCTTTTAAATCGAAAATGATAATATTTGTTTTGACAGGTTTCACCTCCCCTACATAATCAAGATTTTCTAAACAAGCCGCTAATTGTTTAGCATGAATATGATCTGTTTTCAATCTGTCTATGTTATGATCAAGGGCAAAAATACCTGCTGCTGCGATAAATCCAGCTTGACGCATACCTCCTCCCATTACTTTTCTTATACGCCGGGAATCTGAAATAAAAGATTTATTACCTAACAATAATGAACCAATGGGTGCTCCGAGTCCTTTTGATAAACAAATTGAAATACTATCAAAAACTTTACCATAATCTTCTGGTTTATCACCTGTTTCCACTAAAGCATGAAATAACCGTGCACCATCTAAATGTAATTTTAGACCAAGATTATCACAACTTTTCTTGATCGCAATAATTTCTTCTATGGTATAAATATTTCCTCCACCCTTATTGGTGGTATTTTCTAGCACCACTAAGGTCGATTTTGGTAACCAATCTGCAGGATTTTTAAAAGCGGCATCAACTTGTGTTGATGTAATTTTACCATAAATACCATTAATTAAATTCACTCCAATACCGGAATGAAAGGCATATCCTGCTACTTCATATTGATATACATGGGAGGTATAATCACAAATCATTTCGTCGAGAGGTCGGGTATGCATTTTTATGGCAATTTGATTTGTCATTGTACCAGAAGGACAAAACAAAGCTGAATCCATACCAAACAAAGCTGCAGCTTTTTCTTCTAAAAAATTAACGGTAGGATCATCTTTAAATACATCATCTCCAACCTGTGCTTTCATCATCATTTCCAACATAGCTGGGGACGGTTTAGTCACCGTATCAGAGATAAGATTTATTTCCATTTCACTTAATTTTTAGTAAAATTACAATAAATAAGCTAATGAACTTCTTGAAATTATTAAAAATATTAACAAGATTTGTTATAAAGTTTTTTGATTTTGAAAAATAAAACATTATTTTTATTTTTTTTAGACATTTGAAAATAAAAAGATTCCATGGTTGGATCAAACAGTTTAGCTGTTAAGCAGGAGCAGGCAAAAGCCAACGAAAACACTCAGGGTTTCCAAAATTGGAATAAACAACTTGCTCCTACCAATGAGGGTATGCAATCAAGCATGGATGACCCTACACAATTAAAAACGAAAGAATACCAGTATAATCCAAATCAAAAATTAATGGCCATACAAAAAATGGCCAATGACAGTCCAAACAATAAACCTATTATTCAGCTAAAAGCATTAGCCAATAGATATTCCCAGCAAAAGCAACCTACTTTACAGCTTAAACCAAATAATTCCGGATTACCAGATAGTCTGAAAAGCGGCGTTGAAAGTCTCTCTGGTTTATCTATGGATGATGTAAAAGTTCATTATAATTCCGATAAACCTGCCCAATTAAATGCCCATGCTTATGCACAGGGCACAGATATACATCTTGCCTCAGGCCAGGAAAAACATTTGCCACATGAGGCTTGGCATGTTGTGCAGCAGAAACAAGGGAGAGTACAGCCAACAATGATGATGAAGGCTAAAGTGCCCATTAATGATGACCAGGGTTTAGAAAAGGAAGCAGATATAATGGGTGCGAGGGCTTTACAAATGAAACCCTTTTCTCTTTCGGATTACAGGACAGAAAAATCAGTTCAGAGAAAAGGAGTAGTTCAGAAAGTGGAGGGGGAAGAGGAAGAAGATGTTATGGAAGTAAATTCCTTTGGTTTAAGAGGTACAATTGATGATGATCAAGATGCAAAAGCTGAAGCTGCAAGTGCTGTAAAAGAGGAAAAATGGGAAGCTGAAAATGAAATTGATGATTTTGATTTTGAAAGAAGGAAAGAAGATGATAAGGATAGCCAAGGTACATCAAAATATGGATGGGCAGAATATCATCCAGATAGTCCAAAAAAATTAGATTCAGATGGCAAAGAAATTGAAAAATTTGATGAGGAATTTATGAGTAGTCCATGGTTTTCAGCTTCGGTAGGTATCGAAAAAGTTGAAGCAACTAAATTTGAAATGCAACAACATAAAGGAATAAAAAAAGCATTTCATGTAACCACACTTGAAAAAAATGCTGCAAGCATTCTTAGTAAAATTGATCCATTTTTCGATAATCCAGCTTCAAGATTTGGTGGAGGATTTTATGTCGCTAGTGATCTTAAAACTTGTTATGCAGAAATAGCAGCACATGAAGATGACCAATTTAAAGATAAAGATAACAAAAATCCTCAAAAACAATCAGCAGTACATGCCATTGAATATGATGTTAATGGAGGAGATTTAGCAGATTGCACAACAGGAGAGTTGGCTAAAATGGTAACAGCTGATCCCTTAGCCATAGAAAAAAAGGTAAGGGAGGATAAAAGGGATGGCCTAGTTTTTCCTTCAACTAAAGGAAGTGGCAATAACATTGTACTTTTCAAAAACCTCGGTATTCTAAAACCAACATCAGATAAGCCAACTGATGCAAAGGAAGATTATGATCAATTTAAAATGGAAAAAACATCATAGAAATATATTAAACGGATAAAAATAGTGATTTATCTAAGGGAAATAATCAAACTGATACAGGTGATAAGTAAACCTTTGAATTTTAAATAAAATAAGTCTCCCAGTATTATTAACTGCCACAACGACTTTTATTGTCAGAAACTAATTAGTTCTATCATTGATTTATACGCTAAAAAAAATGAAAATTAATCATACAAAAACTTCTCCTTTAAACACCTGTACAGCGGGACCAGTCAACCAAACATCTGAAAAAGCGAGTATTTCCTTATCATAATTAGGTATAAAACTAACCTAAAGAATTCCGCCTTTTGCATTTATACACCCCTCAAATTCATCCTCTTGCCAGCCTTTACTCAGGTAATATGCCATATCTGATGCGGTTATTCCCGTTCCACAGGCCAAAATTCCCCCTTTCACACCTATTTCAATAATGGTTACTTCCAATCTATTTTCGGAATCTACCGGAAATTGGCAATGGTTCCTCCAACATCTAAATTCTCGTCCCATCAATTAAGGAAATACCTATTGATGATAATCTAGGACTTTAAAAAGGTGCATGCCATCCATTGACTTAAAAGAACCTATCCAGATTATTTCATTTTTGAAAAAAATAATTTTTAAATAAATGAAATTCATAGAATTATAAAAAAATAATTTTTTTTAATTTTAAATTAAATAATATTTATATTAAAATTTTTATTAAGTTTGATTAATATTAAATATAGCTTTATGGTTGAATCGAAAAGTTTACTTGTTAAGCAGGCAAAAGCCAATGAAAACCCTCAGGGTTTCCAAAATTGGAATAGACAACTTGCTCCTACCAATGAGGGCCTACAATCAAGTATGGATGACCCTGCACAATTAAAATCGAAAGAATTTCAGTATAATCCGAATCAGAAATTGATGGCTATTCAAAAAATGGCCAATGACAGTACAAACAATAAACCTATTATTCAGCTAAAAGCATTAGCTAATAGATATTCCCAGCAAAAGCAACCTACTTTACAGCTTAAAAAAAATAATTCCGGATTACCAGATAGTCTGAAAAGCGGCGTCGAAAATCTCTCTGGTTTATCTATGGATGATGTGAAAGTTCATTATAATTCTGATAAACCTGCCCAATTAAATGCGCATGCTTATGCTCAGGGAACAGATATACACATTGCCTCAGGTCAGGAAAAACATTTGCCTCATGAGGCATGGCATGTTGTGCAACAGAAGCAAGGAAGAGTACAACCAACAATGATGATGAAGGCTAAAGTGCCCGTTAATGATGACCAGGGATTAGAGAAGGAAGCTGATGTAATGGGCGCAAGGGCTTTACAAATGAAACCCTTTTCTCTTTCAGATTATAGTACAGAAAAATCGGTTCAGATAAAAGGGGTAGTTCAAAAAGTTGGAGATAACCTTAGTAATGAATTTGATGACCAATTAGCCATGGAAACACCAGGTAGGGATGCAATAGATGAATCTTACAACATAATGAATGTTCTTCCTGTATTATATCACACCACGGCACGTCCAGGATCAGATGAGGGAATTCTAAAAGGGATTGACCCTGCATATTTTAAGGCTGAATCTAGATTTGGTAAAGGATTTTATTTAACCAATGATATTGCCACTTCAGAAGCCGAAATAGCTTATCATAAAGGTGATGCATTTGTTACAATAGCTTATACTATTCCTGGTGGTAATATTCTCGATGCAACAGGAGGTGATGTTAAAGAAACCGTTAAAGATAATCCTCTAGGCCTTAGATCAATGGCACTACGAAGAGGTTTTGATGGAATAGCTATTCCCTCATTACGAGGTAGTGGAATCAATGTCGTTTTATTTAAAAATTTCAGCATCTTGAAAGAAGGAGAGAAGATTATCAGCAGGAGTTCTCCATCGGTCTAAATTTTCAATAGATTAACTAATAAAAACAATTTGAAAAATGAGATGATGGTTAGTATAGCAATTTTTTAATTGTTAAAAAAATATACAATTAAAAAAATCTAAATTTTACAAAAAAAAACTAACAATGATGCTTTATTCTCAGAAACTAATTAGTTCTATCATTGATTTATACGTTAAAAAAAATGAAGACTAATCATACAAAAACTTCTCCTTTAAATACCTGTTTAGCAGGTCCAGAAAGCCACACCTCGGTAAATGTGGTAAATTCACTTTCATGATTAGGTTTAAAACTAACATGAAGAATCCCGCCTTTTGCCTTTATACTCACCTCAAATTCATCCACTTGCCAGCCTTTACTCAAGTAATATGCGATAGCTGAGGCAGTTACTCCCGTTCCACAGGCCAATGTTTCCCCTTCTACACCTCTTTCAAAAGTGGCTATTTCTAATCCATTTTCGGAATCAACAAGAAAATTGACATTGGTTCCTCCTTCCCCAAAAGCTGGATCTAATCGTATTTTTTTTCCCTCATTATAAACATCAAAACCGTCTAAATCAGGAACAAATTCAACCCAATGAGGGCTACCTGTATCTATAAAATAACCGTTTGGTTTATGTTCAATTTTCGTCACATCGATTAATGAAATGGCAAAATGATCATTATCGAGGACTTTAAAAAAATGAATACCATCGGTGGCACTAAAAGAACCTTCAGAATCTATTATTCCCAAATCATTTGCAAAAGCGACGATACATCTGCCGCCGTTTCCACACATAGAACCTTCTCTTCCATCTGCATTAAAGTAGCGCATTTTAAAATCTGATTCATTGTCATTTTCAAGCAGGATTAAACCATCTGCACCAATTCCAAAATTTCGATGGCATAAACGAGCAATTAAATCAAGATTTTTAACATCGAACGGGCCGGGTAATCTGTTATCAATCATTACAAAATCATTTCCAGCTCCTTGATATTTGTAAAAAGAAAGTGAATTATTCATAATTAATAGTGTCTGATTTTTCTGGTAAAACCATTGGATTCACCTCCATATTTTGTTCTTTAAATCCAAAAGGGACTCCTTTTTTATAATGTAACCAAGCTATCCAAATACTGAAGAAAAGGATTAAACCAAGTCCAAATAAGGAAAACTTCCAACCCCATATATTTCCAGTTGGAGGAACAAATTGTCGCAAAAATTCATCCTTTTCCTTTTGTATTTCTTCCTTACTTTTTGCCATAAACCATTATTAATTCACAAAGATAATGAAATAGCATTAGGATGGTTATTCCATAATTAATGGATAATTCATTTCAATAAAATGAATTGGCACTTTAGGTTTACCAAATTCGGCAGGGACTTCAAAAGGTATTATTTTTTCTGAAACTACAAAACCTAGCCTTTCATACCAAGAAATAAGTTCCTCTCGTAAATGAACAACCTGAAGTTGAATATTCTTTAAGCCTAATGATTTTCCAGTTTCGATGGCATTTAAAACAAGTAATTTCCCAATTCCTTTATCTTGCCATATTGGTTCGACCGAAAGCATGCCCAGATATAAATTATCGTTTTTAGCCTCCAAATAAACAGAACCTACCAATTTTCCCTCCTCATTTTTTGCAATCAAAAAAATGGACTCCTTCTTTGAAAATAAGAAAAGCAAGTCATTTTCGCTGGTTCTCTTATCCCCTTCAATTAAATCGGACTCAAAAGTCCAGCCCTTTTTAGCTTCTTCACCCCTATATGCGTGATTAACCAATTTATTCATTTCAGGAATATCAGATAAAAGAGCCTCAGATATTTTCATAATTAATATATTTTACCTAAATTCAAAATTAATAAAATATGGCATCATGCACAAACCGATTTTAATCCTATTGCTTCTTAGTTGTTACTGTTCCATAGGACAGACCTTCACTCCCATTGAAATTAATGAATGGCAAAATAAGGCAAAAAATGTAACCATTATCAGAGATAATTATGGTGTTCCTCATATTTATGGAAAAACAGATGCGGATGTTGTTTTTGGACTGATGTACACGCAATGTGAAGACGATTTTGGTAGAGTTGAGGAGAATTATTTAGATGCATTAGGAAGATTATCAGAATCCTTAGGCGAAAATTATTTTTATCAGGACGTACGTGCCAAAATGTATGCAGATACCCTTGTTGCTAAAGCAAATTATTTAAATTCGCCAGCTTGGTTAAAAGATTTATTGAATGGATTTGCTGCAGGGGTAAATTATTATTTATATAAAAATCCAGCCGTTAAACCTCGTATATTAAATAGATTCGAACCATGGATGCCATTACTTTTTACCGAAGGCAGTATTGGTGGAAATATTACCATTATTCCTGTTCAGGGAGTAAAAGATTTTTACGAGGGAAATGGTATGGGATATCATGTGCCAGAAATACCAGAATGGGAGCAAGAACCTGCAGGGTCAAATGGATTTGCTATTGCACCTAAATTAACAAAAAATGGCTATCCGCTGCTGCTTATTAATCCACATACTTCTTTTTATTTTAGAACTGAAGTTCATTTAGTAAGTGAAGAAGGCTTGAATACTTATGGAGCGGTAACATGGGGTCAATTTTTTGTTTATCAAGGATTTAATGAAAATTGTGGCTGGATGCATACCTCCAGTGCCGCTGATGTAGCAGATGAATATTTAGAAACAATAGAAAAAAGAGGAAAAGACTATTTTTATTTTTATGAAGGAAAATGGTTACCTATCAAAACCAGAAAAGAAATCATTTATTACCAAACAAAAAACGGTAAATCATCCAGAGAAATAACCTTATATTTCACTCACCACGGCCCTGTCATTGCCCGAAAAGACGGCAAGTGGGTTTCTATTCGAATGATGTCAGAACAGATAAAGGCCATCAGTCAATCTTTTTTGAGAACCAAAACTAAAGATGTTAAATCCTTTGAATCAGTCATGAAACTGAATACAAATTCGTCTAACAATACTGTTTTTGCAGATAATACAGGGAATATAGCCTATTGGCACGGAAATTTCATGCCAAAAAGAAACTTATCATATAATTGGAACGGCATTTTAGATGGTACAACCTCTAATACAGAATGGAAAGGTTTTCATAGCGTTAAAGAATTAGTTCGTATCATTAATCCTGTGAATGGCTGGATACAAAATTGTAATTCTGATCCTTTCACCGCTTCTGGCAAATTTAGTCCCATAAAGTCAAAATATCCAAGCTATATGGCTCCCGATGAAGAAAATTTCAGAGGAATAGCTGCAATAAAAATACTGGATAAAGTTAAAGGTCAATGGACATTGGATAGTTTAGTAAAAGCAGCATTTGATCCTTATTTACCTGGATTATCGAAAATTATACCAGATTTGATAAAGTCATTAAATGGTGAGGCAGCAACCTTTATTACCGATCCACTGAATGAATTGGCAACCTGGAATTTTGAAAGAGATTCCTTATCTGTGGCGACCACTTTAGCTGTTTTTTATGGTGAAAATATTATGGAAACCGCCAGAATCAAAAGTGGATTTGGCGTTAAATCCATGTTAAAACTGGAAGAATATGTTTTGAATAATTTATCCCAAACAGACAAAAAATCAGCCTTTGAAAATGCACTAAATCAGCTCACTAAACAATTTGGGAGCTGGAGGACAAAATGGGGAGATATCAATAGATTTCAACGCATTAGTCCTGCTATCAGACCCTCTTTTGATGATAAAAAAGAGAGCATCCCCGTTGGCTTTACTTCTTCTGCCTGGGGTTCTCTGGCGGCCTTTGGATCGAAGGCGCAATTTGGAACTACTAAAAGATATGGAACTTTGGGGAATAGTTTTGTTGCCGTAGTTGAATTTGGACCGAAAATTAATGCCTATTCCATTGTAACTGGCGGTTCTTCAAGCAATCCAAATTCCGAACATTTTAATGATCAATCTCTAAGATATACCAGAGGACAATTTAAAAAGGTCCATTTTTATAAAGAAGAAATTGATTCAAATGCCGTCAAAACTTACCATCCTTAAATATTCTAAATAGAAAAAAATATCATGGACAAAAGAACTTTTTTCAAACACTCTATTGCTTTAGGCTTAAGTACCCCTGCTTTTTTCAGTTCTTTAGAAAAATTAAATCTTTCCGTTTCAAATAAATCTGCGGAAGAAATTGCAGAAGATGAAGATTACTGGCTAGGCATTAGAGGTGGATATAGACTAAAACCTGATTACATTAATCTGGAAAACGGGTATTATTGTTTTATGCCTCAAGCTATTATGGAAGATTATCTACATCATATAAGAGAAATAAATTATCAAGGTTCTCATTATATGCGTACCGTTCAATGGGATAATAAAAGGGCTGTTTGTGGGCAATTGGCTACATTAATCAAATGCGAAGCAGAGGAGATTATCATAACCAGAAACACCACTGAATCATTAGATACCGTAATTGGTGGAATTCATTGGGAAAAGGGAGATGAAGCAATTATGGCTAATCAAGATTATTTTGCTATGATAGAACATTTCAGACTTTGCGAAGAACGTTATGGGATAGTCAGAAAAATTATTGACGTGCCCAATATACCGAAATCTGATGAAGAGATTGTTGCTGTTTATGAAAATGCCATTACGAGTAAAACCAAACTAATAATGGTTTGTCACATCGTTAATATTACGGGTCAAATTTTACCTATCAGAAAAATTTGTGATATGGCGCATAAAAAAGGGGTTGAAGTTTTGGTAGATGGAGCACATGCTATTGGTCATTTTGATTTTGACATCAAAGAATTAAATTGCGATTATTATGGTTCAAGTCTTCATAAATGGCTTTCAGCTCCCTTAGGTGCAGGACTATTGTATATCAATAAAGCGAAAATTTCAGGTTTATGGCCTATGTATGGTGATTTTGGCTATACTATGGATAATATTAGAAGATTAAATCACACGGGTACTCACCCTGTAGCCACTGATTTAGCTATTGGGAATGCCATCGAATATTTAAACCGAATTGGGTTAGATAAAAAAGAAGCACGATTAAGATATTTACAAAATTATTGGAGCAATAGCGTGCGAAATATTCCAAATATTGTTTTAAATACGCCCTCCGACCAGCAAAGAGTTTGCGGCATTGCCAATGTTGGTATTAAAGGGATGAAAACCGCTTTAATGGCTGAAAACCTATTGAAAAAATATAGAATCTGGACTGTTGCCATTGATGGTCAAGGGGTACAAGGCTGTAGAATTGTTCCTAACATCTATACAACAACACGAGAACTAGATATTTTTATTCAAGCACTTAAAGAAATGGCTGTGATGTAATGGTGATTCCTCCATGCTATTTTAATAATCCTTGGTATATATTTACCAATTGATGGGTTAATTCCTGCGCTTCAAATTTTTTGCTGTGCTCGTAACCTTTGTTTATAGCCTTTTCTTTGTATTCATGATCATTCATAAAACGAATAATACCCGCTTGAATTTCCAATACATCATTTGGATTGACTAATATAGCACCCTCCCCTGCTACTTCAGGAAGCGAACTTGTATTACTGGTAATAACAGGTATTCCACTATATAATGCTTCTAAAACAGGAATTCCAAATCCTTCAAAATGAGATGGATAAATAAATATAGCCGCACTTTGGTAAATGAATGGCAAATGATCATTGGTTACCTTCCTAAAAAGTATTTTATTAAATTGATCCTCAGGAAAACTTTTTAAAAATTTATTAATTAGTTTGATATAATTTCGATTGGGTTTGCCAATTATAACAAAAGGTAGTTGATATTCCTCTGGCAGTAAATACCAGGCTTTTAATGCCGAAAATAAATTTTTCCTTGCCGTGATACTTCCTACGAACAGATAAAAACGATTTGGGATCTTGTATTCACTTAACACATTTTCAATATCCTTTGCCTGGTATTTTGATTTGAAAACCTCTTGAACAGTTTGATAAACTACCTGAACTTTATCGGGAGAAATAGAAAAAACACGGCAAATTTCTTTTTTTGTAAATTCACTGATAGCAATAATCAGATCTGCTTTATGGCAACTAAATCTTATTTTATAATAATGAATTAATCTGTCAAAAAAAGAATAATCCTTTTTAAAGGAGAGAAAGGCAATATCGTGAATGGATACTACCCATTTTATACTTGCTGATTTTATAAATTCAAAGGGTAACTCATTACTTAATCCATGATATAATTGAATTTGATTCTTTTTTAAATCATTAACGATAGAAAAAAGACGCCAAAAAATTGTTTTACCAGAAGGCGGAAAAACAATTTTGAAATTTTTTAGATTAAAAAATAAATGACTTAATGAATTCGAAGAAAATTCAGGCGTAAAAAGGAAAAAATTAAAAAAATGAGGATAATAAATATTTAAATTAGCAAGAAGGGTCCTGCTATAATTTCCGAGACCTGTATGATTATGGAAGACACGTTTTGCATCAAAACCAATCTTAATACTAGACTGCGAAACTTTCTCCACACCCACAAGTTCTTGCTGCATTAGGATTATTGAAATAAAACCCTTTACCTTCAAGCCCCCCTGAGAATTCTAAGGTAGTATTGCACAAGTAAAGGAAACTTTTCAAATCTGTGACGATTTTGACATCGTTATCTTCAAAAACCTGATCATTAAGTTTACTTTCGTTATCAAAATCCATTTGATAACTTAGACCCGAACATCCACCACTCGTTACAGAAACCCTTACGAAAAAATCTTCAGGCATATTTTGATCTGCCTTAATTTGATCAATTTTAGTTTTTGCAGATTCTCCTACGTACAACATAATGTAACCATTTAGGGGCTATTTTATTTTAATATAAAATAGCCCCTTTTAAAAAAATCAATGTGAGGAAGCCAAGGCAGTAACGGCAATTCCGTTTTTTTTCTGATAATCAGCGATGGCACCTTTTATGGCATCTTCTGCCAACACAGAGCAATGTATTTTTACAGGAGGTAAAGCCAATTCCTCCACAATATCCATGTTATCAATGGTTAAAGCCTGATCAATGGTTTTACCTTTCAACCATTCTGTTGCAAGAGATGAAGAAGCAATAGCTGAACCACAGCCAAAAGTTTTAAATTTTGCGTCGATAATCGTTTGAGTTGACGGATCAACTTCAATTTGTAGACGCATTACATCGCCACATTCTGGCGCACCGACTAAACCTGTTCCTACGGTAGATTTACTTTTATCGAGTGTACCTACATTTTTAGGATGTTGAAAATGTTCGAGAACTTTTTCTGAATATGCCATAACTTATAAATTTATACGGATGATAATAAGATTAATGCTCAGACCACTGCACATTATTTAAATCTACACCTTCTTTATACATTTCCCAAATGGGACTTAAATCTCTCATGTGATTAACACCTGCGACCAATTTTTCAACGGCAAAATCTACTTCCTCTTCCGTTGTAAATCTTCCCAAGCTAAAACGGATAGAAGAATGTGCTAAATCATCGCCTAAACCGAGTGCCACTAAAACATAAGAAGGTTCCAAAGAAGCAGAAGTACATGCCGATCCTGAGGAAACAGCAATATTTTGATTAAAAGTCATCATCAGCCCCTCCCCTTCAACGTGTTTGAAGCTAATATTTGTAACATGGGGCATTCTATGCTGAACATTACCATTAATATAACATTCTTCTAAGCGGGAGCAAAGTTCCAGTTCTAATTTATCTCTTAATTTACTTAATCTTTCTGCATCATTTTGCATTTCCAAACGCGCAATTTCAGCTGCTTTTCCGAAGCCTACGATACCAGGTACATTTAGGGTACCGGAGCGCATACCTCTTTCATGACCTCCGCCATCCATTTGAGCTGTAACCTTTACGCGTGGAGCTTTTCTACTAACATATAAGGCACCTACCCCTTTTGGACCATACATTTTGTGGCTGGTCCATGCCATAAGGTGTACACCTGTTTCTTTTGGATAAGTGGGTATTTTCCCTACGGCCTGAGTAGCATCACTCATAAAAAGAATACCATGTTTTTCACATATATCCCCTATTTCTTTCATAGGTTGAATAACGCCAGTCTCATTATTTGCCCACATCACCGAAACCAGAATAGTGGTAGATTTAATAGCTGCTTCCAATTCATTAAGGTCAATCAAACCATCTTCAGCAACTTTAAGATAAGTTATTTCAGCACCAGCTTCCGTCAATTTATCACAGGTATCTAAAACTGCCTTATGCTCTGTAGTTACCGTAATAATATGGTTTCCTTTTGATCTGTACATTTCAAAAATGCCTTTAATCGCGAGGTTATCTGACTCTGTTGCTCCAGATGTGAAAATAATTTCCTTAGGATCTACTTTAAGAAGAGCAGCAATCTGTTCTCTTGCATAATCCACACCCTCTTCTGCTTCCCAACCAAAAGGATGATTTCTACTAGCTGAATTTCCAGGTTTTTGATAAAAATAGGGCACCATAGTGTCCACAACTCGCGGGTCACAGGGTGTAGTTGCGTTATTGTCTAAATAAACACGCATTGGTTCCTTGATCATTATTTTAATTTATTTAGATTTAATCTAAAAGAAAATCTTAGTGACAAATATAACCATAACTATAAAATAAAAGTTTTATGTGGAG
>Ga0209088_10001431_pt1 | contig 15412 bp, 14 predicted proteins | sample S_140625_EF_Meta_FD_187324 | JGI IMG/M metagenome (GOLD analysis project Ga0209088, IMG submission 187324) | Freshwater microbial communities from Lake Simoncouche, Canada to study carbon cycling - S_140625_EF_MetaG (SPAdes) (version 2) | ecosystem: Environmental > Aquatic > Freshwater > Lake ... | reverse complement strand
AAATAAAAATCATGTAAATGCATATTATATACACGATTTGTTAGATGATTGTGGACCATCCGGAAGACTACACGCTCGTCGGGTTCGAGCGGTCCCATGTCAAAGGCAAAAAATACGACGCCATTTTGAAAAACAAGAAGACGCGCAAAGTGCAAAAGCGCGTGCCGTTTGGCGCCATCGGATACGAGCAATTTAAGGACTCCACTGGACGAGGGCTCTATACACATGTCAATCACGGCGACCCGAAGCGCCGTCGCAACTACCGCACCCGCCACCATGGCGAGAATAAGCGCAAATTCAGCAGCGGATACTTTAGCTGGAAGTATCTGTGGTAAACCGGGGAACTACGTTCCCCGAACCCCTCCTTTTATCGCTGCGCTTAACGTGGTATTTTCACTCCCAACACGCTCTGGATTTTGTTGATGTGTGCAGCATTGTACACACCACCGCCCCGTTCCACTTCCGAAATTATGGCAGCATCCATGCTGCATTTTTGCGCCAGTTCTTTCTGCGTGAGCTTCTTTTCGCATCGTATCGTTTTTATGGTTTCCGACGTGGCCTTGCTCACGTACTTCGTCTTTTTCACATCATCGTCTGCCTTGTATACCCCCACATTTGCAAGCGAAGACGACGCCGGTTTTGCATTTGCAACAGTCGTTGTGTCGGCGCTCTTCTTCTTGAATGAGACCGGCGTCCAATCCTGGCAGTCGGGGACCTTGGGTTCATTTTCTGCAAACCTAGACATCGCAATTGAGAGATATCTAACACACATATTTAATGTTTATGTTCTTTTCATAAAAAAAATATTTTTATTGGTTTTTGGTTTTTTTGGAGACAGTAAATTTCTCTCCTTTCATCCTCTGACATCATTGTCATCATTGTCATCATCATTGTCATCATCATAGTAGTCGTCATTGTCATCATCATAGTAGTCGTCAGTGTCGTAGTCGCTGCAATCCGAATAACACATTTGGCGGGGAGGAGGAGGAGCTGGAGGCATGAATGCCTGGCATGCGACCTTCATTGGGCCAAACACATCATCATCTGGCTGAACCAGCATTTGTGGCACCATGTAAAAGCGCGGATTTGGAACAACCTGCAAATGCACTTCGGGTGTCATCATTTCGGGACAGATTCTACCAAATATGTATGCCGAATGTTCAATTCCCTCTCCGGCCATGTAAAGCAGTCGTTTGACATGTGCCGCGTAGAAGGCATTCAGGTTGAGCACGCTTCTCACATTTGGGTCTTTCAACATCCATTCCACTCGTGCAATGAATCGGTACATGTCGACCAAATTTGTGCAACGAACCATCGTTGGTTCATCCACATCGTTGACCGCGGCCATTTTCTTCGTGCAAACCTTGGTAAACCCTCTCACATAGCCCGCAATCCACATGTCCTCAACGGCGATTGGACGGCGAACATGGTATGCGTCATTTTCGGGGGCGGCGTCGTCCATGGTGCGAACGACGCGGGAGTGATGCGGCGCATTCGCAAGGGCACGGCATTCGTCCAGAAACGCTTGTCGGCCTTCGACAGTGTCCATCCGATTGAACAGGGCAAGCACATCATCGTCATTCAATCCACTGAATGGACTTTGGTTGGGGTTGTAAATCCGGATGCCCATGTTGAACCTGCACTGAAACTCGGGGATGGACCATTTGACATGTGCACACCCCTCGGCATTGTTGGCGCGCTGAACGATGCACAATGCGCCCTTGGGTTGATTCCACTGGCGGGATTGTGTTGGGTCCAGTGTCAGCTTTCGGGCAAACACGCCCAGAATGCCGCCATGCATGAGGTTGCGAAGCCGACTGGAGGGGGTCATGTGTTTGCGTTGGATGCGATTGGGCGCAAACACTATGGCACCTGCGCATGCCTGATAGTGATTGTTCCTTTCTTTCATTTTCTTCAATGCATCCTGCTTATTTTGAAGTGGCATGAGTATGATGCACGCAGCTGAATGCGCCATCGCAATTCTCGCAGCATCAATCCGTTTGCATCCGTCTTGCGGGGTCTTCGTAGGGTCGATGCTTTCCATAAAATCATCCACCGTCGTCCTATGGTCATGAGTCCCGAGATTGAATCCTTTGTATGTGTGTGTGGCCATTTGCGATATCTAAGAAACTAGAAGCACTAACATACGCCACGGCACATTTCAAATGCTTTCAATTTTTTATTTTCTCAGTCATAAATGGATTGACGTCCGGATGCATGTATTTTGCAGTACCCCCAAAAAATGGCAAAACCTTTTCCCGGAAAAAAAGAAACCCCGTTTTGGGCACTGTCGCACAAATGACCCCCGCCGAAAGATTTTGCAGCACCCCCCAAAAATGGCAAAACCTTTTCCTGGAAAACACGTTTCCCCATTTTAGGCACTGTCGCATGCAGATTTCATGGATTTTGGGCGAAATTATTTTGTTGTACCCCCGAAAAATGGCAAAACCTTTTCCTGGAAAACAAGAAACCCCGATTTTGGCACTGTCGCACAAATATTTTCAGCCTTTTGGCGCCAAATTGTGCATTTTCTTGCTTGGAGATTTTGGTACTTTTGTTTTTATGTTTTTTACGTGAGCATATATGGTGTGGTGCATTGTGGTCCAAAAAAGTTCCGCAAATTACCTAGCAACGCGCGTTTTTTCCCAAAAAGGTTTCGCCATGTTCATTTTCGGACATACTTTCTTGTCTGATTCCTGAAACTTTTTTGACTTTTGTGCAAAGTAAATTGAAAAAATAACAATTTAATTTATGTAATAAGTAAGAGAAAAACAAGAGCATAATGGTCTCATAAAAAAATGCACAAAAAAAGGGGAATTTTCGGCCCAAAAAAAACTTAAAAAAAGGCACCAACATGAGGGTTCCTTGTTTTTTTTGTTATCGATAACAATGATAACAAAATGATAACATTTTCGCCAAATAAAACAAGGGATTTTGAACCTATCAAAATGTCGCAGCACATATGAGGTCGATGGATGACATGCATGAAATAATGGGTCTCTAGATGATAACAAATGATAACATTTTCGCCAAATTTGGCAACGGATTTTTCATGGATTTTTTGTTAGCATATTGCGTGTCAGCATTCCATGCACTCATAAATGTTTAAAAAAACGTGGATTTTGTTGCACCCCCTAAAAACATCAAATCATTTATTCTCAAAATAAGAAATGCGATTTTAGTGGGTGTCGCATAAATATGGTTAGGTGGTTGGTTTATTTTGGATTGCATTAATATTGAAATTGATTTAAAATCATTATGCATATATATTATTAACACACGACAAAATGCATGAAGAACCTTGTGTTGAAATTAAATGCAATACACATGCTCGTTGTGTTAAACCAGGTTGTACGAAGAGTGCCCAAGGCAACACTGATAAATGCATCGCGCACGGTGGTGGTTCACGATGCGTTGAACCAGGTTGCACGAAGAGTGCCCAAGGCAAAACCGAGAAATGCAAAGCACACGGTGGTGGACTACGATGTGTTGAACCAGGTTGCATGAAGAGTGCCCGAGGCAAAACCGATAAATGCACAGCACACGGTGGTGGACCACGATGTATTGAACCAGGTTGCACGAAGAGTGCTCAAGGCAAAACCGATAAATGCAAATCACACGGTGGTGGAACACGATGCATTGAACCAGGTTGTACGAAGAGTGTCGGAGGCAAAACCGATAAATGCAAATCACACGGTGGTGGAAGACGATGCATTGAACCAGGTTGTAAGTCGGGTGCCGCGGGCAAGACCGATAAATGCACAGTCCATGGTGGTGGAACACGATGTGTTGAACCAGGTTGTAAGTCGGGTGCCGCGGGCAAGACCGATAAATGCATAGCCCATGGTGGTGGAACACGATGCGTTGAACCGGGTTGTAAGTCGGGTGCCATAGGCAAGACCGATAAATGCTCAGCCCATGGTGGTGGAACACGATGCGTTGAACCGGGTTGTAAGTCAGGTGCTGTAGGCAAGACTGATAAATGTAAAGCACACGGCGGTGGTTCTCGTTGTGTTGAACCAGGTTGCACGAAGAGTGCCCAAGGCAAGACCGATAAATGTAAAGCACACGGCGGTGGTTCTCGTTGTGTTGAACCAGGTTGCACGAAGAGTGCCGCTGACAAGACTGATAAATGTGTAGCACACGGTGGTGGAGCACGATGCCCAAATTGCATAAATTGGCCAGATTCTCGTATCGGTTCAATTGCATATGACGGATATTGTGCAACTTGTTTCAAACGAGTATTTCCCAACGATGAACGAAGCAAAATCATTTATGCACACACAAAGGAAATACGGGTTCGCAATGCAATCAATGAGTCGTTTGAAGGTTTCCTTCATGATAAACCATTATACACTGGTGGATGCGACTGTGTTCATAGGCGACGCATTGACCATCGAAAATTACTCGGTAATACAATTTTGGCAATTGAGACTGATGAATTTGGTCATCGTGGATATGATGCCAAAGACGAAGAAATTCGTTATGATGATGTCTATATGATTCATAGTGGAAAATGGATATTTATCCGTTTCAATCCAGATCACAATGTAAGCAAAATAGACATTGATGATAAATTGGATAAACTGATGGACACGATAGAAGAATGCATTGACCGAATTGAACGGGATGAAAACGTGGAATTGGTGGAAATAATAAAGTTGTATTGTTAGACGTTAGACACTGAATAATGATAACAATGATAATACAATGATAACATATTTGGCAAATTGAACCAATGCATCATTTTGAATTGCAAAAATGAAATGATATAACGGGTCAATGCATCCCATCATTGCATGCATTCGCGTGTCTAGATGATAACAATGATGATAACATTTTTGTCAAATTTGGAAAATTTATAGTTTAGCATATTTGAATTTAAATATAATGTCATGCATTGTATATTATGCACAATGGAGTTTCATTGCGCAACGTGCATTTTTTCATGTGCTCATGCGAGTGAATATGATAGGCACATCAACACTGTAAAACATAAAAACAAAATCACTGGAATCAACCCAAGTGGCGACACGTGCTATCCGTGCGAGTTGTGTGGCAAAGTGTATAAATTTCGGTCGGGTCTCAGCATCCACAAAAGGATACATGCGCAGCAACTGCAACAGTTGCAGCAACTGCAGCAACATCAACTGCAACAGCAGCAACATCAACCGGCCACGACGTCTGACAAGCAATTTTCGGATTTGATTGAAGTGGTGAAGGATTTGATGGCGCACAACAAGGACGTCGTCTCTCAGAACAAGGACATGATAAACCAGAACAAGATACTGGTGGATGCAATCCAGAACAAAATGGCCAATGACAGCACGCTGGCGCTCACTTTGGCGGGAGCGGGTGGTATTGGCAATCGCATCACTAACAACACGAACAACATCACCAACAACACGCAGTTCAACCTGAACGTGTTTTTGAACGAGGACTGCAAGGATGCCATCAATCTGAGCGATTTTGTCAAAACCTTGAAAATCACGCTGCAGGACCTGGAATTCACGAAGAACAACGGCATTGTGGAGGGCGTCAGCTCCATCATCGTGAACAACCTGAAGGGCATGGATGTGCACAAGCGCCCCATTCATTGCACCGACCTGAAGCGCGAGACCATGTATGTGAAGAACAACGAATGGGTCAAGGACGACATGCACGAACACATCAACAAGTTCATTTATCTGACGTCGTGCTACCAGACCCGCGTGATTCAGGACTGGATGGCAGCGCATCCGGGATGGGAAAATAACGAGAAAATGAACACGGAGTATTTGACGATGTGCAAGGAACTCTACAAGAATATTGAAAAGGATGAGCGGGCCAACAAGAAAATTATCAAGGCCTTCCTCAAGGAAGTGCATTTGGGCAAGAACGGCGGCGCACTGTCCGCCGAACCCGGTGTAAATTAATGGGACATTCTCTCATTAATTTATGTTCAAAAAATATTAAACACATGATGTAAACACATGATAACGCATTGCATTGTCGAAACCGAAAATGTATGAACCTGGAACACGCATTTTTGACAAGTATGTCCTGCGCGAGTGCATTGGGTCCGGCGCATTTGGCGAGGTGTGGAACGCGGACAGCATCAGCACGGGCGAATCGGTGGCCGTTAAAATGGAACGCATCGTGGGCAATCCGGCCCCCACCCTGCAATACGAGTCCCGGGTGCTGCAACTGATGCAGGGCATCTCAGGCATTCCCAAGCTCCGGTATTTCGGGCGCAATGACGACATGAACGGCATCTTCATGGTGTCCGATTTGTTGGGACCATCGCTGGAAACGTTGGCGACCTCGGAGCGCCTGGACCTGGATGCGCATGGACCGAAGCCGCATCATGAAGCCTTCATTTCTGCCATTGGGCGACAAATGCTGCAACGATTGCGTTCCGTGCATTTCCGCGGCATGCTGCATCGCGATGTAAAACCCGACAATTTCTTGTTTGCGCGCACCCCTGTGCTGGACCTATCCTCCAGAAGAACCGCAACCCAATTCGATGTGCCGCTGTTGCATCTCATCGATTTCGGAATGGCCAAACGCATCACCCCCACCTCAATTCTCCACAAGGAGGCGGCGCGGGACGTGCCTGCACCTGGGCCGTTGATTGGAAGCGCGCGGTATGCCAGTGTGTTTGCTCACGCGGGGGAACCATTGGGGCGCAGAGATGACCTCATATCCATGATGTATTCGCTGATTTATGTCGCGCTCGGCGGCGCGCTGCCTTGGCAGAACTACACCGAGAGAGAAATTTACTACATTAAGGACAATATGACGCCGGGCGAGATTTGCGCGGGATTGTCGGACCGTCATGCAGAAGGGTGGGCCGCGATTCTGGACCAACTGCAAGGGATGAAGTCGGGCGATGTGCCCGATTATGCGACCATCGAGTCGCGGTTGTAAGTGGTGCAAACACACATTGCAAATATAATAAAGATTGTGTTATTATATGTTTAACCCGTGTGTTTGTGTTTTAAGAAATGCCCCATCATGATGAACTGAAGTTGCTGGCGGTGTATGCGCTGTTTGGCATTCGCACCATCAACGATGCGAATTTGGTGAATGCGGCGCAGCGTCAGCTGTCGTTGTCATCCAAATCTCGGTTTGGTGTGTTTGCGACACTGCATCGCAATGAGAATGAGTTCCTATTGGACGACCCGGACACGCATCAAATCCACGGCTGTCTCGGGCATTGGACCCCCAAGTATCACGCCATGTCCCCAGAAGAGATGGTGTTAAGGATTCAGCAGCTGGTGCAAGACGTGCGAACGAAGGACGACCGCCGCCTGAATTTTGAAACGGATGTGGACCAGGACGCGTCGGCCACTCTGGAAATCAGTTTCATGAATTTGCCGCTGCGTGAAATTGACGATGTCAATCAATCGCAGTTTAGCAACAAACAGCAGGGGGTGTTGGTGGATTCGGGGAGCGGGAAACGCGCCACTTATTTGCCGGGCGTGTATCCGAATGCGAGTTGGAACTACATTGCCCAAAGCCTGCGGCAAAAGGCGGTGCTCGGGCGCACCTCGGCTGCACGTTTTTACGCGTATGACACCACCGTGGTGTCGTTCCAGGTGCACAACACGCTGTTTTCGGCGCTGTCGGCGTCGTATTTGCGGACCGACGTGGCCTTCTTTTATTTGAGGCACTACGACACGTTTGTGCCGTATGAATACAATGCGGCGACCAAAGTGGCCAGCGTGGATGTGGGAGAGGCGGTGCGCAATGCGGCGTGCATTGGCGACGTGATTGAGTTCGCGCATGATTACAAGGCGGCATTTGAAGGCAAACCCATTCTCTCGAATTTGGAGCACTACTATCAGAAATGGTTGAAAAATCCTGGCGCATACCGGCAGGCTTCCATTTTCCTAATCCGGGCGTATCATCGTTTGGGTGTGCATCGGTCGCGCATTTTGACCATGAGCGCGAAGCTGTATGATGCGATGGCGCGCAATGCGCTGGAACCGCGATTTGAACTGGGCGAGGCGGTGTCCGTGCTGGCTCAGGTGTCGGTGCCTCGCATGAAAGCGCTCAAGCACGCCCTGGACACAATGCGTGAGCGGGCCGAAGACATGCTGTACGCCACCACCACCCCGCTGGACAACGTGTTTGAGTTGAACTGGCAGAGCCAAAGCGTGTTGCAATTGTTTAAAGTGGACCCGTCGGCATGCGCCGACCATGCAGTGTTGCTGTATCGCGTCTTCATGAAAACGGCGCAGCGCACCATCCTGCGTCTGGATTCGCTGGAAACCAATTACTTGGCGGTCATCTACGAATGCTTGTCCAATCTGGAGGCGGTCATGATGTTGTTGTTGGAAACACGACGTGCGAGCAAACTGGGGAATTATGACCTGCACGCGGCCATGCACGACGAAATTCGGAATCAGCGGCTGCGTTATTTTGCAGCGCTGGTGGAGCTGCGGCGCGGGGAACACGGGCTGTATTATTTTAAAGACGGGGTGCGCGCTCGGTTGGATATCACCGGCCATGTGTTGGATTCGCCCTGAATAATCCTGCATAATATAAATGCATTAAATGAATTTAAAGATACATGACCATGTCCTATCAGAACGGAAATAACAATGAGTGCAACCGACAGCAAGACCAACGACGCCAGGTTGACTGGTAGGGTGAAGTGGTTCAACAACAAGACGGGATTTGGGTTCATCACTGCGCTGACTGACAGCGAGGGAGTCAAGGAGGGCAGCGACGTGTTTGTTCACCATTCGGCGATCAAGGTGGCGCAGGAGCAGTACCGGTACCTTGTGCAAGGGGAATACATCGACTTCGTGCTTTCCAAGCTCACCGATGCTAGTGCATCAAAGCACGAGTACCAGGCGGTGGATGTGAGCGGGGTCAAGGGCGGCAAGCTCATTTGCGAGACGCGTTGGGAGAGCAGAGCATCGGGTGCTACCTCTGGTGCATCCAGGTTCAAGCGTTCTGAGGAGGGCGCTGGTGCTTCTGCTGGCGCTTCTTCTTCTTCTTCTTCTTCTTCTTCAGGCGCTGCTGCTGAGGGGGGAGGGTGGACCAAGGTTAGCAATTCACGAAAGTCGTCGTCGTCGTTTGTTCCTCGTCAGGGTGCTGGCGAGTGGCGCCGCGGTGAGAGCAGTGGGCGTGGCAGGGGTCGTGGTGGAAGGGGCGGAAACGCGTCTTCTGAGTAAATGCATTGAACATCATGCATGAACCTAAAATCAACAAAAATACTATTTTAATTTCATTAGTATTCAAATACTAATGCAATTCAATCAAGCGTGATTCGGAATCATGGGGACCTCGCTGAAAAACGACAGCGCTTGCGAAGGATTCGATGAATGGTGTGTCGCGTTCAGCACGTTGTGCATGAAATATTTTATGAGGTCATCGTATTTTACATCATCTTTGGTTTTGTCGGATGCGATGACTTGCAGTAAACATGCGCACGGAATGCGCGTTTGATTGGACAGCATGATGATTAGGAACAAGTCTTCATTGATGACGGCATTGGCATTGTTGCGGGTTTCATCATCCTCTTTCAAAATGGTTTCATGTAGGATGTCGCTTGAAATGATGGAAACCGGGTAATTCACGAGCACACTGGTTTGAACCAGGTTGTGGTTGGCGCGCAAAACGTCGGTCGACAGGTCGTGTCGTTTGCAATTGTGCACGCGGCACGAATTGAATTGCATGACACCATTTCCTTTGTTTGATGACCCGCATCCAAGATGCACGATGCCGCCGGTTATGCCGTGCTTTTGAATCAATTCTGCAACGTGCTGCACAAATTGATGGGTTTTGTAATTCTTCAGCGGGGCGTGCTTCAAAAACAGATAGTATGTGGAATTCGTGCGGTACAAAAATTCGTGCTTATTGGAATGCAGTTTTTCAAATGTGGTGGATGTGCATTTGTATTTCAATTGATATATGATTTGGAAATCCCACACAATGCACAGCAGGTTCGGGATGGATTTCGAAATGCATGCATTTATTGGCGCAGGGGAAATTGCGAATTCTTTGGTGTGCGCGAACAAATCCAGAATGTGCATGTGCTTGCTGATGGGTTCAATACGGTGCGTAAACGGGCTGTTTATCCACTCGTACCTTTCGGATTCAATTCGCGTTGGTGGCAGAAATATGAGCTGTTTTTGGCCAGTCAGAAAATCCACCGGGAATTTTTTGTTGTTTATTCTTAGACCCACATAGCAGGGAATGTGAGTGCCAGTGTCATTGTAAAAATAGTAATGGTAGCCGTGCGGTGTTTTGGCACTGACCGTGGTTTTGGGCAAATAGTGCTGAATGGGTTTGTCATCCATTCCAGTGGCGCCACTCAATGTCAACGGTTCATTGGAGTCAATGTCAAACACCATGACATTGTTTAAAAATGCGGCCATTGCATTCTTATTCGCGAATTCATTGTTGTCATTGTTATTCAGGTCATGCCTCGGTTGGTTCATTACAATTTTTTTGTCATTGATGTATCCGTCAATGTCCATGTTGACGAGTTTCCAATTCATTTCCGGGTTCAGCTTTCGGATTTCTTCGCCATCCTTCAATTTGTCAAATGCCTTTCGTAGCATGATTTTGTAATACTGGTCGCTGGACACGTATGCATATATGAGCAGCGCAATTATTGACACAATGAGACCAACATATATTGTGTCCAGTTTCATATGGTGTATCAATCGCTGGGTTGAATTGTATACTGTAAGTAAAGAATAAAAATGTCCAGATGTCATTCCAAAAAACAATAAGAATAAAAAAAATTGAAAGCGATTTTATTTCTCTTTTTCTGGGTCAGCGTTTCAAAACAAGCGATTCAAACATGCAGACTCAGACTCAGACTCAATCCAACCAATCCAACCCTCTCGACGTTCTTCAACAATTCGATTTGTTGTTGAAAAATCATTCCATCGTCGTGTCCGACCGTGAAAATCTTGCAAAGCTCTTTGAGAACATTGTGGATTTGTGCACCCAGATGCCCAAGACGAAACTCAAGGCGGCTCTCAAGGCGGCGACCCAAGAACCCAAGACCAAGGCCCAGTCCAAACCCAAGGCCCAGCCCAAGCCCAAAGCCCAACCCAAGCCCAAGGAAGTCATGGTGGGCGCTGATGGCGCTGGCGATGCTCCCGTGATTTCCGACCTTCCTGTGGTTCCTCTGGCTCGTGGACGTGGCCGTCCTCGCAAGGTTGCACCCGAGCCAACCGTTGCAGTTGCAGCAGAGGCAAATGCAAACCCCAATGCCGAAACGGCTGAAAAGAAGAGACGCGGTCGTCCTAAAAAGGACAAATCTGTCACGATTTCATCCAATGACGACGAAGATGCGTTGATTGCAAAGATGATGGCGGATGTGGCCTCCATGCAAAAAAAAGACGAAATCAGCGCCCAAGCTGCCAGTGCCAGTGCTGCTTCGGTTGTGATTCCTGACCCCGCAACTGATGATGACGAGACTGATTCCGTGTGTTCCGAATTCACGGGACCTTTGATGCGTTGCGAGGAAATGACCCCACGCGCTGATTCCGCGTCGCCCGTGATTCACGCTGCATCAGCTGCATCAGCTTTTCAGCAGCTCGAGGTTGAGGTTTCAGTTTCCGCCAAGGCTCCCGCCAAATCAAAGGCACCAAAGGCTCCCAAAGCCGCAAAGGAACCGGTTGTCAAAGCACCCAAGGCTCCCAAAGCCGCAAAGGAACCGGTTGTCAAAGCACCCAAGGCTCCCAAAGCCGCAAAGGAACCGGTTGTCAAAGCACCCAAGGCCGCCAAGGCTCCCACCAAAGCCAATGCCAAGAAGGGCGTGGAAAAGGTTGCCGAAGAGGTTGTTGCCGAGGTGGTTGTTGCACCCCTGGCCTCGTTTCCTGCCCTCGACGCTCCTCTTGTCATCCAAACCCAACCCCAACCCCAAACCCAGGACGCAACATCGGGTCCAGAGAACAAGGAAAGCAACGGCAAGATTTACCTTCTGCCCAGGGTTCCCACCACCTCGTTCTCCTACAGCGGAAAGACCTATCTGCGCACTGAGACCGACAACGTCTATGACAACCTGACCCACGAACTCATTGGCGTCTGGGACCACTCGAACCACGAAATCATCGCCGCATTCGACGACGAAGAAGTCGAGGAACTCTGGTTCTCTGATGAGGAGTAAACACGTGTGCATGCAAATGATTGATGGTACATGACAAATATGACACAAATATGACAAAACCCAAACCCCAAAACAAAAAAACATTTTTTTATGCGAAATAAATGCATATTTGAAATCAATACACTTAATATAACCATTCTATGACGACACCAACCACAACAACCACAACAACCACAACCGCTGAAGACGGATTGGTGCGATTTATGTGCATTGCATTGCACGTCGAACCCGGCGAATTGAAAGACGGTCTAACCATCCCGAGAGACATGCTGTTATCCAAGGAAAAATACGAGGCATTGAAACCACACATACTTGAATTGAAAAAAATATTTAGTAGCAAATGCATGACAAGCATGCACGCATGTGCCGAATACAATCAAAAATGGCCGTACCTTAACCTGGTGCGACAAGTGCTAAAACGAATGGGATACAACATTGAGCCCGAACGAAGATGCGCCGGACGCGATGGAGATGGTAAAAAGTTGTTTGAACGTTTTTTTAGACTTCATAAACGAGAGAAAGAAACCGGCGAATCGGACCCAGATGCATGATTTTTAGGGAATGCGTGCAGCTGCCAAACGGGCCACCAGAGAAGCAACCGTCGTTTCCAATGCGGCAATTCGATTCTCCATTGTGTTTACAACCGCATTTCCATTGTATGCAAATATGAATATTGCAGATGGGTCTGTGATTGCAGTTGAATCCGATTTTGCTAAACTCACGCCGAATTCCATACAATTATCGTGCGCAATTGGCACAGAAGTGAGCGTCCATTCTTGTTCATGCAAATGATTTGTCTTGGATTGGATAGTTACCCGGTCGCCTTTGCGCAACATGCTTAAAAATTTGCGGATATTGACACCATTTTGGTCAAACCATGATACGTGCAACTTAGTGGATTCTAGTTGAGCCGCATTATTCCATGAAATGTAGCTTGGATAAGCATTTGAATTGCGATACGTGTTCCAGTTGCCATTGATTGTGGCTGTTCCAACCACTGGAGCTGGCAGATTGGCATGTTCGGTTGTGGTGGATACGGAATAATTGTAATGACAAATTGTTTGACCGGATGGGCCTAGTAGACCGGGTGGACCCATTAGCCCTTGTATGCCTGGTGCACCATTTGCTCCATTTGCACCCATGGGGCCTTTTTCTCCTCGTGGCCCTTGAGGGCCTTGAGCACCTGGAGTTGCATACATTCTAGCCAACATGCGTTGAGATGAATCCATTGTTTATTGTTTGTAATACGTTGTTTTTCCTATAAACAATAAAAATATATTTAAAATGTGCAACATTTGCAATTGGTTGACACAATCAACTGAATTCATTTTGACAATGGTTGCGTCATCTTTTTCTTTATGATTTTCCTAGGGACATCTCCGTCGATTGCCGCTGCTACTGCGGTTGTGGCTGGTGCTGCTGCGGTTGTGGCTGGTGCTGCTGAGGTTGTGGCCGGCTTTGGAACAACTACCTTTTTTCTGATTGTTTTGGTCTTGATTTCAGGGTCAGGTCTTGATTCTTCAAGTACAACGGGTGATTCGACAACAGGCGCTTCTGGCGCTTCTGGCGCTTCGACAACGGCATTCTTGGTGGTCTTCTTCGCCTTTGCCACGGGCTTTGCCACGGGCTTTTGCGCTTCTGCTTCTTCTGTTTCTTCTTCTTCTGGCACCAGTTCTTTTGACACCGGAACCTGGACATCTGCAACGGGAGGGGTCTTCGTCTTCTTCGCTTTGGCTTTGGTGGCTGTGAGTTTTGGTACTTCAACCACTGGATCTTTGGTCGCTGGAGCTTCATTTGATAGAGGTGGCACTTCATTTGCTGTGGCTTTGGTCGCTTCGTCTAAATATCCAAGCGAATTGAAGTCCATGTCAAGCACCGGGTCCACCAGCATGTTTTTGAATTCTTCTGAGTCTTGAATCGTCTGTAGTATGTCGTCTTCAGGTATGCCGTATTTGACCGAGAATGTTCGGACAATGCACATGTGAAAATCGGCAACATGTTTGAACAGCACATGCAGCGACGCCGCGTATGCATCACGGCTCGTCGTGATTGTTCCTGGGATATAAGGAACAGATGTTCCATTCTTCAAAATAAAGGCGGGTTCTTGCATGACAGTAAACTTCTCTCTTGGTATGCATCCCATTTGATTTGAAAATGTAAAATCAATTTTTTTTTATATTCTGTGTTTTGATTTTGGTTGTTTGCGTTTGCGACTTGAACGTTTGATTTTGCCATGTCTTTTTTTAGTTCCTCCTTTGCTTCCTTTGGGACTTGATGCAGCGCTGGCTCCTTTGGGACTTGATGGAGTGCTGGCTCCTTTGGGACTTGATGCAGCGCTGGCTCCTTTGGGACTTGATGGAGCACTGGCTCCTTTGGGATTTGATGGAGCACTGGCTCCTTTGGAACTTGATGCAGCACTGGCTCCTTTGGGACTTGATGCAGCGGCACTTGCCGTCATTCTTGCTTTCCTACATGCAAAAACAACAACAATGTCCTTTTTAGGGTCAATGGCCCCATGTGCAATTCCATCTCGCAATAATGTTGATAGCAATACTTCCCCATTTGCATGAACCAATCTAGATGTTGCGCTGAAATGTTGAATAGTTGCGTTCACTGCTGCATTGTAATTTGCAATTTCGTAGTTGAATGCATCAGTGTCTCTGGGTTGAGTTGTTTTTTTGTGTTCCAGTCGGTCCCGTTCAACAGTCAATGCCCTGAGCAAATCAGCACTAGGACCACTTGTAAATTTTTTTTTCATTTTGGCATTGTCCCAATATTCTCTATCTCTGTCAAGCGTTTTAACAAGATGGAATGCTCTAGATACATCGGTTTTAATGCCAGTCACAGTGTCAATCTCATAAATGGATTCGGCTGCCGCACTTCCGGGACAGAATAAAACCATGTCTTCAAGCATTGAGCCAACTGGATGCACTTCCACATTGCATTCTATGACACTATCCGCACACATCTCCCCCAAAACAGTTTGAATTGCAGATACGCCTTTGTCATGCTGGAGCATCATTCTATCTAAAAAATTTAGTAGAAGAGGAGCGTTAAATTGCTTCCCTTTGTCTAGAAACATGTGACGATGAGGTTTTCCTAATTCGGCAGTTGTGATTACAGCTACAGGCATTGCTGTTTGCTGGTGTGGAAAAGGACAAACTCCGTGTGAATGAATTGCTATAATTTTGGGGTTTAATGTGCGTGGTGGCATTAGTTTCGTCGCCGCAAGTATCTGAGACAATACCATGGGCGGTGGCGGTGGTGGTGGTTGCATTTGAATCAAACCTC
>Ga0209088_10001429_pt1 | contig 15434 bp, 12 predicted proteins | sample S_140625_EF_Meta_FD_187324 | JGI IMG/M metagenome (GOLD analysis project Ga0209088, IMG submission 187324) | Freshwater microbial communities from Lake Simoncouche, Canada to study carbon cycling - S_140625_EF_MetaG (SPAdes) (version 2) | ecosystem: Environmental > Aquatic > Freshwater > Lake ... | reverse complement strand
AAGCTTGTGCCTGATAGCAGTTACCTTTAAGCGGTATGGCTCCTCAGCATTAATTCTTCGATATCTACTTTCAATCTCAGGTAATTTTTCAAGATCATCTAAAACAGATTTTTCTAACTCTTTTGAAACTCCAGTTAGTTTTGTTGAAATAGATACGCCCTGCACTAACTGATCTAGGTGCAGCAAGAGAGTTCTTGTAAAGTGTGAGTTTTGTAGCAAAATAGCAGATCTAGTTACATCAGCTGTGATATTTGGATTGCCATCACGGTCTCCGCCTATCCAAGTTCCAAAGGAAAGTGGTTTAGCAGAAAGAGAGAGATCAACGCCTAATCTTTTAACCTCAGATGCAAACTCAGCTAATACCTCTGGCACAGTCTGTACTAGTAACTCATCTAAGTAATAAATTGAGTTTACCGCTTCATCTAATGGTTCAGGCCGGCCTAAGCGAAGTTCATCTGTTTGCCAGAGCAAATCAATTGTTTCAGCAAGGCGTTTGCTTTGAGTTGGGCTATTAGGTTGCTGAAGAAGTTCAGAAATTGTTGTCATCTTTCCTAATACGGAGCGACGAGCTGCCTCCGTTGGGTGGGCAGTAAATACTGGGCGCACTGAGAAGTTATCTATCCAAGTTTGAAGATCTTTTTGATCAAAATCTTTACTTATTTTTTGCGCCGCTAAAATATTATCTACAGCTCTACTTAGCCAAGAACCAGTTGTGTTTTTTTCATCAGCTAATACTTTAGAACGGTTAACCTGTTCAGCCACATTTGCTAGATTAAAAAAGTGCCCAAAAGCTCTAACGAGAGAGATAGTTTGAGAATCAGTTAATTTACTTAAAATTTGATCTTGCTCGCCCTGCCGAACTGCCAAGCGAACAGATTCAACTAGTGAGAGTAATTCATCCCCTTCTTGCCGAGCTAAGGTTTGACCTAGTAGGTCGGCTAATCTGCGAACATCATTGCGCAAATCTGTGTTTTCAGCCGATGAACTCATGGCGTAATCATCACAGATTCCCAATTGCTCTGGCGCATCTTTATGGCATTTACGGCTAAATATCGGCCTTAGAATTACCCCAGTAACCCCCCTTCATTTATGAAGTGGGGGTATGCGGCGTTTAATTGGCGAAAGGGGCAGCAATGTTAAATCTTTTATCCAAGCTGAAATCACCAATTGAAAATTACTTAGCAACATCAGCGGACATGGTGGCACCTGCAAGTATTCACTGCCTGCTAGCCGCTAACTCACCTGCGCCACTTTTAATTGTTACTACATCAAGTAGAACATCACAGGAATTAACTGCTGAGATTTGTTCACTAATTGGTAGCGAAAATGTTGTTAACTTTCCAGCCTGGGAGACATTACCGCACGAGCGATTAAGCCCTAAGGCAGATACCGTTACTTTAAGATTTAAAGCACTTAATCAAATTGTTAGTAAAGATATAAAAATTATTACTTGCTCAATTAGAGCCCTTCTTCAACCAATTATTGCTAATAACCTAGAGCTTTCTCAAATAAAAATAAGTTCTAATCAACAGTTAGTAATGTCTGATCTAATTAAGCAACTATCACAATTTGGTTTTACTAGATCAGATTTAGTTGAGCGGCGAGGTGATTTTGCGGTCAGGGGTGGGATTTTAGATTTATTTCCAGCTGATCAAGAGCATCCGATTCGAATAGATTTCTTTGGCGATGAAATTGAGGAAATTTCATATTTTGCTGTAGCTGATCAGCGATCTTTAACAAAGATTACAGGTGAAATAAGAATTTACCCATGCCGAGAACTTCTCCTAGATGAGAAGGTTAAAGAGAATGCTAAAAAACTAGGAAAAACTTTTCCAGAAATTAGTGAGATGACTGAGAAGATCATTCAAGGAATAACATTTGAAGGAATGGAATCTCTTGCTGCCGGCTTAGTTGATGAGTTTAAAACAATAATTGATTATCTACCTAAACAAACTCAAATTTGGTTTATAGATGAGCCAAGACTTAGAAGTCGGGCCGCAGATTTAATTACTACCAACGAAGAGTTTCTAGCTGCTAGTTGGTCAAATATTGCTTGGAGTGAAAATGAGAAACTCTCACCGCCCCTTGATTTAACTGAGCAACTTGGTGTGGGTGGATTTAATGAACTTATAAGAATTGAGCAGATTGCAAATAGGGCTGGGCTTGAAATACGGAATTTAAATCTATACCCCAGTACACCAGAGCAAGAAGTAATCACATTTATTGATGTGATCAATAGTTTTGGAAAAAAGTATGAAAATGCACTCTCTGATATTAAAGGCTGGCAAAAAAACGGTTATCAAGTCATCTTTACCGCAGCAGCCAACGGCACATTAAAGCGATTTAGTGAATTACTAAATTCCGCAGATTTAGCAAATGAAATAATTGAAGTAGATAAAGAACCTAGCCAAACTGACTTAATTTATCTATATCGCTCTGATATCACTCATGGCTTTATCAGTGAGAAATATAAATTAGTTTTAATTACAGATAAAGATATATCTGGACAAAGATCAACAGATAAAGATTTAGCCAGAATGCCTTCTAGGCGTAAGAAGGCAATTGATCCAATGCAACTTAAATCTGGTGATTATGTGGTCCATGAACAACATGGAGTTGGTAGGTATGTAGAGCTAATTAATAGAAATATTAATAATATATCGAGAGAGTATTTAGTAATTGAGTACGCATCATCAAAGCGGGGTCAACCAGCTGATAAATTATTTGTTCCAACTGATACCTTAGAACAAGTAACAAAGTATGTTGGTGGTGAATCACCAGCCTTACACCGTATCGGTGGTGCTGATTGGCAAAGCAGTAAACGCAAAGCGCGTAAAGCAATTAAACAAATAGCAGCAGAGCTAATTAGATTATATGCCGCACGCATGAGTGCGCCAGGTTTTGCATTTTCAGCTGACACACCTTGGCAAAAAGAACTAGAAGATAGTTTTGCATTTGTTGAAACAATTGATCAACAGGCAACCATCGATGAAGTAAAGCGAGATATGGAAAAGCCAAATCCAATGGATCGAATTGTTTGCGGTGATGTTGGTTATGGAAAGACTGAGATTGCAGTTAGGGCAGCATTTAAAGCAGTTCAAGATGGTAAGCAGGTAGCGGTATTAGTTCCAACTACATTGCTAGTTCAGCAACACTTTAATACATTTTCAAATCGTTATGCGAGCTTTCCGGTAAAGATTGCTGCTTTATCTAGATTTAATACTCCAAATGAAAGTAAATTAATTATTGCAGGGCTTAAAGATGGCTCAGTTGATGTAGTAATCGGAACTCATCGGCTTTTATCTAAAGATATTAAGTTTGCCGACCTTGGCTTATTAGTTGTTGATGAGGAGCAAAGATTTGGAGTTGAGCATAAAGAAGAGCTAAAGAAAGCAAGAACAAACGTAGATGTTTTAGCCATGTCAGCTACTCCAATTCCTAGGACTCTTGAGATGGCAATAACTGGAATTAGAGAGATGTCTAATATCACTACACCACCGGAGGAGCGACATCCAGTACTAACTTATGTTGGAGCATATGATGAAAAACAGGTAGCGGCGGCAATTCACCGAGAGCTATTAAGAGATGGTCAGATATTTTTTATTCATAATCGAGTTGAAAGTATTGAAGCTGTGGCGCAGCGAATTAGAAAATTAGTGCCAGAGGTAAAAATTGGTATCGCCCACGGACAAATGAATGAGCGGTTACTTGAGGATGTTATTTTAGATTTTTGGAACAGAGAATTTGATTTACTTTTGTGCACGACCATAATTGAAAGTGGTATCGATATTCCAAATGCTAATACCTTAATTGTGGACCGATCAGATCTATTTGGTTTATCTCAACTTCATCAATTACGTGGTCGAGTTGGTAGAAGTAGAGAGCGAGCATATGCCTACTTTTTCTACCCAACTGATCAGCCAATTACTGAACTAGCCCATGATCGCTTAACCACAATTGCAACTAATACTGATCTAGGTGCTGGAATTGCGGTGGCATTAAAAGATTTAGAGATTAGAGGTGCTGGAAATCTATTAGGGGGTGAGCAATCAGGTCATATTGCTGAGGTTGGCTTTGATTTATATATGCGAATGGTTGCTGATGCCGTTGATGAGTTTAAGAGTGGTTACTTTGAAGATAAACCAAAAAATATAGATTGCAAAGTTGAGTTACCAATTAATGCTCATCTACCAGTTTCATATATTGAATCTGAGCGATTACGGCTTGATCTCTATCGCAGACTTGCTGAAGCATTAGATGATGATGGCCTTAATGAAATAAATATTGAGATGACCGATCGATTTGGCCCACTACCAAAGCCTGCCCTTGAATTATTAGCAGTTGCATCACTTAGATTATTTGCAAAAAGCTTGGGGCTCACTGATATTGCATTTTCTGGAAAAAATCTTCGGCTCACCCCAGTTGTCCTAGCGGAATCTGCCGCGATAAAACTAAATCGGCTATACCCAGGATCTATATATAAGAATGCTTCACAAATCCTGCTAGTCGCAAGGGGAAGTAGCCCCAATTGGATAGAAAGTGAGGAGATAGGGGATACTTCAACCCTTGCGTGGGTGAAATCAGTCCTAGGTAATTTAATTAAGCCAGCTACTACCAAATTAAGTGGTTACGAGAAGAAAGAGGATGGAATTGTTTAAGAGGGTAATTACTACGGTTTTAGCTGCACTTGTATTAACTAGCTGTAGCAGCATGAATTCAGCAATAACAATTGGAGATAAAGAATTTTCTACAAGTGATATACAAAGACCTGTTGATGAAGTTTTACGCGATCGAAAAAAAGTTGACACCTCACAAATGCAACTAGCAGAAGCTGATGAATTACTTAGAAATCAGGCTCAGTTTTATATAGTTGGCATATTACTAGACAGGATTGCTGCTGATAAGAAATTAAGTGTTACTAATGCAGATATTGCAGCGCGCAGAACTGAGATTCTCTCCCAAGTTGGGGGTGAAGCCGAGTTACCAAAAGCTTTAGTTGGTGCAAGCCTTGCACAATCAAATCTTGATGCTTATCTTAAAATTTTAATCATCTCTGAAAAACTGAGCAAAGATATTATTTTATCCGGTGTCTCATCTGAGCAAGCAGCGGAGGAAGTAAACAAAATAGTTGTGGCACTTGCGAAAAAACTTGGAGTTAAGGTAAATCCTAAATATGGTAAGTGGAATCCAGACACTGCTTCAATTGAATCTGGTGATTTAACTGATGGCGCAGTAATACCAGCTCCATAAGTTATTAATTATGGCTTCAGAGCTTGAAAGACTTCGCGAAGTTATGGACAAACTTCGATCCCCTGGTGGTTGCCCATGGGATAACGAGCAAGACCATACATCCCTTCTTAAATACTTACTTGAGGAATCATATGAATTTATTGAAGCGGTCGAAGATAATGATCGCATTGGGATGCAGGAAGAGCTAGGTGATCTACTACTACAAATTTATTTTCACTCACGCATTGCTGAGGAAGATAAAGATCAACCATTTAATATTGAGGATGTGGCAAGAAATGTTGCCGATAAATTAATCAGTCGGCACCCACATGTTTTTGCGGGCGCAGTAGTTAAAGATAGCGCAGAGGTATTAGTAAATTGGGAGCGGCAAAAAGCGATCGAAAAAGGGAGAAGTTCAGCTATTGATGGTGTACCACTTGCCCAACCAGCACTTTCCTTGGTTGCAAAACTGCTCTATCGGGTGAAGAAATTTAATTATCAATTACCAATAAATTCACCACTAGAACTTCCTGAGCAAATTGATCAAGATCAGCTTGGTCAGTTACTGCTTGGATTAATTTCACAAGCAGTAGATAAAGGCCTTGATCCTGAGGCAGCCTTGCGTGCTGCTGGTAAATCCTTAATTGCGCAGATACAAGTCCATGAGGCAAGGTAGAATTAGGGCATTAAATCAACTTTGACTTAATTTAATATTCATCAGGAGATATAAGTGTCAGTTATAAAATTAGTCACCGCACGAGAGATTTTAGATTCACGCGGTAATCCAACTATTGAAGTTGAGGTTAAGTTAGATAACGGCATCATTGGCCGCGCTGCTGTGCCAAGTGGGGCATCAACTGGAGCATTTGAAGCAGCTGAGCTTCGCGATGGTGGAAAGCGATATTTAGGCAAAGGTGTTTTAACTGCAATTAAAAATGTTAATGAAAAACTAGCACCAGCAGTTATTGGTTTAAGCGTTGAAGATCAAAGAACACTAGATGAAAAAATGATTGCATTAGATGGCAGTAAAAATAAATCTAATCTAGGTGCAAATGCAATCTTAGGTGTTTCACTTGCTACCGCTAGAGCTGCTGCAAATAGCGCTAATCAATCATTGTTTAAATATTTAGGTAAGGATGAAGCAAAAACTTTGCCAGTTCCAATGATGAATATTTTAAATGGTGGCGCTCACGCTGATACAAATGTGGATATCCAAGAGTTTATGGTTGCGCCAATTGGTGCACAAAGCTTTAAAGAGTCGCTACGTTGGGGTGCTGAGATTTATCACAGCTTAAAATCAGTACTTAAGAAAAAAGGTTTAGCAACAAGCATTGGCGATGAAGGCGGATTTGCGCCAAACCTTGATAGCAATCGCGCGGCCCTTGATCTGATATTAGTTGCAGTAGAACTTGCCGGCTTTAAAGCAGGAAGTGATGTAGCACTTGCTATGGATGTAGCAGCTACTGAGTTTTGTGAAAATGGTCTTTATAAATTTGAGGGTAAGGAATTAACCTCAGATCAAATGATTAGCTACTACTCAGATTTAGAGGCTGCTTATCCATTAGTTTCAATTGAAGATCCACTGGATGAGAATGACTGGTCTGGCTGGGCAAAATTAACCCAGGTGTTAGGTGAGAAAGTTCAAATTGTTGGTGATGATTTATTTGTAACAAATCCAGAGCTCTTGCAACGAGGAATTGATGAAAAAACAGCTAACGCATTATTAGTTAAGGTAAATCAAATTGGCAGCTTAACGGAGACAATTGATGCGGTTAATTTGGCCCATAAAAATGGATATCACTGCATGATGAGCCATCGCTCAGGTGAAACTGAGGACACCACAATTGCAGATTTAGCAGTTGCACTTAACTGTGGTCAGATTAAAACTGGTGCACCAGCTAGATCTGAACGAGTAGCTAAATACAACCAACTACTTAGAATCGAAGAAGAATTATCCAGCAAGGCTGTTTATGCTGGCTCTGCTGCATTTCCTAGGTTTAAAAAGTAGGTCAAAATATGGTGCGCCGAAAGTTTTTCGCAGCCAATTTAATTTCATCTACTCGCAAATCTATTAAATCAGGTTTAAATAGGCGCGGCCTATCTAATCGGGCATTAATTGTTGGAATTATTTTATTCGCACTAGCTGTAACACTGGCGCCACCGATCCAGCATTACTTTACTCAAAGGGCTCAAATTAATTCACTACGGACGCAGTTATCTGATAATCAAAAGATGTTAGAAGATGCTGCTACGGAGTTGGCTAAGTGGAATGATCCAGAGTATGTGGCTAGTCAGGCAAGAGCAAGATTACATTTCATTTTTCCAGGTGAGCGGGCCTACATCATTACTGGAAATGGTGAGATCACCGATGATGAGCAAGTAACAAAAGTCTCAGAGCAACTTCCAATTGGAATTCCTTGGTATTCAAGATTAATTTCTTCAATAACTAGCACAAATGTAAACAGCTAATATGGTTAGGCCAGCTAAAGCATTTACAGCAGAGCAAGCAAGTGAAAAAGATTTAGAAATCATAGAAGCTCAATTAGGTAGAACGCCGAGAGATGTTTTAGCAATTGCCCATCGCTGCCTATGCGGGGCACCTGATGTAGTTCAGACGCCGCCTCGATTAGCAGATGGCACGCCATTTCCAACTTTTTATTATGCAACTTGTCCAAGACTTACTGGCGCCATTTCAACTTTAGAAAGTTCTGGCCTAATGGCGCAGATGAATGAGCGCTTACAAACTCAACCAGAGTTAGCTGGCAACTATATGGCTGCCCATATTGATTATGAGGCTAGCCGAGATGGCGTTGGGCGAATGCAAAATATTGAAGTTCCTGAGATAGCTGGCGTTACAGCTGGTGGAATGCCTGATCGAGTTAAATGTCTGCACTCTTTAGTTGCTCACGCATTAGCAGCTGGAGAAGATGTTAACCAATTAGGGGATGAAGCTTTAATTGCATTAGATCAATGGTGGATTAATAAACCATGCAGTGAAATTGCTAATTTAACTAATCAGGATAGTAAATGAGTCAGGTAGCGGTCATTGATTGCGGCACAAATTCAATTAGGTTATTAATTGCTGAAATTTCTGGAAGTAACTTTAAAGAAGTAATACGCACCATGGAAATTGTTCGACTCGGCCAGGGAGTTGATGAAAATAAAGCATTTCATCCAGATGCAATTAATCGAACTTTATCGGCAGTTAAATCTTTTAAAGAAATAATTAATAAAAATAAAGTAGATAAAATTAGATTTTGTGCTACATCAGCCACTAGAGATGCTATGAATAGAAATTTATTTATTGATGGCGTTCGTGATATTTTAAATGTTCAAGTTGAGGTTATTCCAGGTGAGGAAGAAGCTGCTCTTTCTTTCACAGGAGCTACCTACCAATTAGATCAAGGCAGCGGACCGTTTTTAGTAGTTGATATTGGTGGTGGCTCAACTGAGTTTGTATATGGAGATAAAAAAGTAATTAGTGCTAAGAGTGTCAATATTGGATGTGTGCGAATGAGTGAGCGACATTTAACAAACCAGCCCCCAACTATGGATCAGATTACTAGTGCAATAGTTGATATTGATATTGCCATAACGCAGGCGGCCGTTAGTGTGCCAATTAATAGCGCTAAGAGTTTAATTGCTGTAGCTGGTACTGCAACAACAGTTGCAGCTGCCGCACTTGATTTATCAAAATATGATAGAGGTCTGATTCATTTATCGAAAATATCAGCTGATAAAGTTCATAAGGTTGCCCAGATGTTTCAATCTATGAATAAGAGTGAAATTTCAGCTCTGCCATATATGCATGAAGGCCGAGTTGATGTAATTACTTCTGGCTCATTAGTTTTATCTAGAGTTATGGCAGCCACTGGGGCAGCAGAGTTTGTTGCATCGGAGTCAGATATTTTGGATGGAATGGCTTTCTCCCTTATTAACTGAGCGAAAAGCGGTCGAAATCGAAAGTGAAAAAGACAGGTAGATTTACCCCCTGAAGATTCGCCCCTGTAGCCCAATGGCAGAGGCATGCGACTTAAAATCGCACAAGTGTGGGTTCGACCCCCACCGGGGGCACGCTCAATTTGGCGGATCTTCAGCAAATGTTAAGTTTCAACTAGCCAGTAGGAATGGCAGTGGGAATTGAGATTGATTAACATTTGTTTACTACCTAAGTAACTAAACCAAAGAAGTACTCACTAGTTACCTCTATAGAAGGAGAAGAATGAAAAGTTCAAACCCTGTACTTGGCAAGGCATTTAATCAACCAAGGAATATGCAGGTTGATCAGTTAGAGCAGAGTTATAACGCTCCAGCTGCCTCATCAATACGAACAGGTCGGATGACAATTGAAGATGTCGTCGCAAAAACTGGATTTTTATTTACAATATTAGTTGTAGTTGGTGCTTTCGCTTGGCGCAGTAATCTAGGAACGGGCGCACTAATGCTCGGCTTCTTAGGTGGATTTGTACTTGCAATGATAATTAGTTTTAGTAAATCAATTAAGCCAGGTTTAGTAGTTGCCTATGCAGCATTTGAAGGCTTAGCACTTGGAACTTTAAGTAGCTATTACGAATCTTACTACCCAGGAATTGTTAGCCAAGCAGTAATTGGAACAATGGCAGCATTTGCTGGTGTATTAATTATGTATCGTAATGGAACACTGCGCGCTACACCTCAATTTACCCGTGCATTAATCGGAGCAGCAATTGGCTACTTCATCCTTGGATTAGTTTCACTGGTTGCATCATTTTTTGGTGTCGGACAAGGTTATGGTTTCTATGGCGTATCAGGCCTTGGCCTACTTCTAGCTGTTGCTGGTGTGGCAATTGCAAGCTTGTTTTTAGTTCTAGATTTTGATCAAATCCAAAAGGGTGTCAATAATGGCGTGCCAGAGAAAGAATCATGGCGAGCATCATTTGGTTTGATGGTAACAATTGTCTGGCTATATCTAGAAGTATTACGCTTGATTTCAATCCTGCGTAATCGATAAATTAAAGTACTACTAACAGGGGCTGTGAGAAATCACAGCTCCTGTTTATTTTTGTCGATTATTAAGCCATTATCTAAATGAGATGATCTTGTTTCAGGCAATAGAACTGATAATAAAATAGCAATTGCGCTAATTACAGCTGAAACTAAGAAAGCTGTTTGGTAACTGTAATTATCAGTTAAAAATCCAACTAAAATCGGTCCAACAATCATTCCGGCATCACCTGCCATCTGCCAAGCTCCAATTACTTGCCCGCCACGACCATTAATAATGTCACCAACCACACTGCCAGGGGCAGTTCCAACGTATGCACCACCTAGCCCAAACAACGCCATTGATATGAAATACCAAAGCGGACTTGTTGTAAAGGAGAGCATTAATACGCCAAATAAAACATAACTTCCTCCTAAAATCAGTGCAGCCTTTCGCCCCTTTTCATCTGAGAATTTGCCAGCTTTAAGTAAAAATAAACCTTGAATTAAAGCGCCAATAGTTAATCCAATACCTGCAACTGTTGCTGTTGAACCAAGTTCTTCAGTTACGAATAATGGCAAAATTGATGACCTAAGACCAAATAAAACCCAGTTATTTATAAATGCTAACGCTAAAGCGATTTGATATGGACGTAATTTAAATGCTTGTTTAAGTGTTGTTTGCCCGATTAAATTTGTAGGTATGTCTGTCTTAATACCCAATCTTTTTTCACTTAAAAAAACTAACGCAGTAGTTCCAGCCATTGCTAGGGTAACTGAGTAAACAAAAAATGGTGCGCGTAGTGAAAAGCTAGAAAGAATTCCGCCAACTGCAGGACCGGCAACTCCACCAACTAAAAACCCGCCGTTATAAAGTGACTGAGCACGTCCCCGGTATTCATCACTTACTGATCTCATTAATAATGAGCCAGCAGATACGGAGAACATTGAAGAGCCGAGGCCACCAAGGGTACGAAATGTAAGTAGTTGGCCATAACTTTGAGCTAAGGCGGTTAGTAATGTGAAGAAGGAGACCATAAATAAGCCAAAACCTAGAACAGCCCGCTCACCAAAGCGATCCACTAATCTGCCAGATATTAAGCCAGAAGAAAATCGCATAATCGCAAAGCTTGAAATAATAAATCCGATTGCAGTTTTGCTAACACCAAAGGATGCAGCAAAAATAGGAATCGCCGGGATAATTAAGCCAAAGCCAACTGCAACAAAAAATGCTACAGCAGATAAGACAGAAACCTCTCGCGGAAGCTCGGCGAAAGGATTTCTACTTAATTTATTATTTTTTATTTAACCTACCGCCTCACCGGCCGCCTGCGTTTTTGCAGCATGATGATCTGAACTACTTTTAAGCGGTTTTTCCTTTAAGAAAAAAGCTAGCACAAAGCCAAAGAATGTAATTGGCGCTGCTGCTAGAAACACTACTTGAAAGGTTTGAGCAAAGCTGTGTAAGACCGTATCTCTAATTACCGGCGGCAGCGTTGATATAACAGAAGTATTAGTTGTTATTACATCAAGCTTTGCCGTATCAAAGCCTGCAACCGAATCTGGATCAGAACTTGCAAGTGATGTGAAATTATCTTGTAGGTAATATGCGATTCTGTTACTTAAAATTGTGCCAAATATTGCAGTACCAAAAGCTCCACCTAATGATCTAAAGAATGTATTAGATGAGGTTGCAATTCCCATATCTTGGAAATCAACTGAGTTTTGTAGTGCAATAACAATTGTCTGCATAGAAAGGCCAAGACCGGCGCCAACTAAAACTGCATAAATAGATAGCACAGCAAATGAAGTGTTTTCATTTAATGTTGCCATAAGTATGAGTCCAAAAGTCATAATGCCAGTACCAAGAATTGGATAAATCTTGTATTTTCCAGTTGCAGAGATCTTCTTACCGCTAAATATTGACATCGAAACAATGCCTAGCATCAGAGGAATTAGCTTTAACCCAGCCTCTGTAGCTGAATTACCTTTTACAACCTGTAAATACAACGGCAACATAACAATTGCACCAAACATACCTGCACCAATTACAAAAGCTAGTGCAGAAGTTAGTGAGAAAGTATGGTTCTTAAATAAGCGCAGTGGCAAAATTGGCTCAGTGGCTCTTTTTTCCTGCCATAAAAATGCAATAGTTAGAAATAATCCGGAGGCTATAACTGTTATTGTTTTTGAATCTGTCCAACCATTTTCTGGTCCATAGACAGAGAAAGCCAATAAAATTGCGCTAACTGCTAGTACTAAAAGAAGGGCACCAAAGTAATCAATTTTATGTTCACGTTTTACTTTTGGAATGTGTAAAACTGCTGAGGTAATTATTAAAGCCAAAATTCCAAACGGTAGGTTAATATAAAAAATCCAGCGCCAACCAGTGATTCCTAAAATTGTTGCATGATCTGAGAAGAAGCCACCAAGTAGTGGGCCAGCAACTGAAGCAAGTCCCCAGACTGCGCCAAAGTATCCTTGATATTTACCTCGCTCACGAGGGGAAACAATGTCGCCAATAATCACAAACGTAAGAGCCATTAATCCACCAGCACCTAAACCTTGTAGGGCGCGAGTAAAGATTAATTGCGTCATATTTTGGGATGCACCAGCTAAGAAAGAGCCGATTAAAAAAGTAATAATTGCGAATTGAAATACTGGCCGGCGGCCATATAGATCAGAGATTTTTCCATAAAGTGGAGTTGAAGCAGTTGATGTTAATAAATAGGCAGTAACCACCCAGGTGTAATGATTTAAGCCATTAAAATCTTCAACAATATTTTTAAGAGCGGTTGAAACAATAGTTTGATCAAGGGCTGCAAGTAGCAGGCCGGTCATAAGACCACCAAGAACAATCATTATCTCTTTATGGGTTAGTTGGCCATTACCTTGATTTAATTTATTATTAGATACCTGATTATCTTCCGATTTAGCCATTACTTCCCCATCTCTATTTTATGTTTATTAGTCTTATGTGAAACACTAAAAATTGAAGTTATATTCCATTCTATCGCCATTTTAGATTAGTATTACCGCATGAAAGCAGTTATCGCAGAAAATTTAATGAAGACCTACAACAAAGGCTCAGTTCAAGCATTAGATGGCTTAAGTCTTGATGTTGAAGAAGGAACCGTACTTGGTGTGTTAGGCCCAAATGGTGCTGGCAAAACTACAACTGTCAGAATTTTAGCAACATTACTATCACCAGATTCTGGGCGAGCAAATGTTGCCGGTATTGATGTATTAAAACATCCAGATGAGGTTAGAAAAATAATTGGTCTATCTGGTCAATACGCTGCTGTTGATGAAACGTTAACTGGTTGGGATAACTTAATTATGTTTGGCCGGCTTTATCACCTATCAGCTAAAGCTGCTAGTGCTCGAGCAGTTGAATTACTAGAACAATTTAGACTTACTGAATCAGCAAAGCGCCCGATTAGAACTTACTCTGGTGGTATGAGACGAAGATTAGATTTAGCTGCCTCATTAATAGTTAGGCCAAAAGTTTTATTTTTAGATGAACCAACAACTGGCCTTGACCCACGCGGGCGGCAAGATATGTGGGGAGTAATTGATGAGTTAGTTAAAGGTGGCGTAACTTTATTGCTAACAACTCAATACTTAGAAGAGGCTGATCATCTAGCTGATGAGATAGCAGTAATTGATCATGGAAAAGTAATTGCACGTGGCACATCTGACTCCCTTAAAAAACAGGTGGGCGGTGAGCGCTTAGAGATAGTAGTTGAAAATGAAAATATGGCTGCAGTAAAAGAGATAGTAGCTAAGGTAAGTGGTAGCGCAATTAATGTTGATGAAGGTCTTCGCCAGGTATCTGCTCCAGTTACAACTGGTAGTAAAGCCTTAATTGAGGCAGCTAAGTTGCTAGATGAAAAAGGAATTCACCCATTAGATATTGGACTTAAGCGACCATCCTTGGATGATGTATTTCTAGCTTTAACTGGACATGTGGCTGAAGAGAAGAAAGAAGAAGATGATTCTATGACTAAGGGAAGAAAGAGAGGAAAGTAATGAATGCGATCTCGGATGCGTTAATTATTACCAAACGACAACTTCTTCAATTAGCCCGGGTACCTGAGTTAATTTTGTTTTCAATAATTCAACCAATTATGTTTGTTTTATTATTTAGATTTGTTTTTGGTGGCTCAATCGACACAGGTCAACCAGGTGGGTATGTGCAGCTACTTATGCCTGGCATATTTGTTCAAACCGTTGCTTTTACCCTAGCCAGCACAGCAGTTGGCTTAACCGCTGATATGCAAAAAGGATTAATTGATCGATTCAGATCTCTACCAATTTCAAGATCTGCTGTTGTATTCGGCCGCACCCTAGGTGATGGTGCTTTAAACATCGTAGTTCTAACTGCCATGGGAATTACTGGATACGTCGTCGGCTGGCGCCCAACTTCTGGTTTGTTTAATGTTCTTTTAGGTTTTATGTTTTTATTAGTCTTTGGATTTGCAATGTCTTGGGTTGGGGTATTAATTGGTCTATCAGTGAGGGATGAGCGAGTAGCAACTAATGCAACATTTATTGCAGTCTTTCCAATTACCTTCTTATCAAATGCTTTTGCGCCAACTACTGGGATGCCAAAGCCATTGCAATACATTGCTGAATGGAACCCTGTTTCCACCATGGTGGCCGGATGCCGGGAGTTATTTGGTTTAAAAAATGAGTTTGGCGCCACCGCTGGATCATTTCCCAGTGAGAACCCATTAATGATGTCGGTAATTTATATGATTTTAATTATGGCGATATTTATTCCACTAAGTGTTAGAAAATACAACAACGCCAATAAGAAGTAATTAGTTAAAGGGCGCGGCCTTAAGTACTGCAACTGCAATCTGCTTGCCGTTTGGTGCGGTGTAGTTAACGCTCTGCCCCACCTTAGCTCCAAGGACCGCAGCGCCAAGGGGTGATTTCTCAGAGTAAACATCAACATAACCACTTGATATCTCACGAGAGCCAAGTAGAAATTTAATTTCATCCCCTGCAATATCAACTGTTACCAACATGCCAAGTCCTACAACCCCTGATTCACTAGCTGGTGGAGTTCCAATATGTGCATGTTCTAACATGTGTTTTAATTGGCGAATTCTTCCTTCAATTTTTCCTTGTTCCTCGCGCGCTGCGTGGTAGCCACCATTTTCTTTTAAATCTCCTTCAGCCCGAGCAGTTTCAATTTTTTTAATTATTTCAGCACGCAGTGGACCCTCAAGCTC
>Ga0209088_10001428_pt1 | contig 15435 bp, 14 predicted proteins | sample S_140625_EF_Meta_FD_187324 | JGI IMG/M metagenome (GOLD analysis project Ga0209088, IMG submission 187324) | Freshwater microbial communities from Lake Simoncouche, Canada to study carbon cycling - S_140625_EF_MetaG (SPAdes) (version 2) | ecosystem: Environmental > Aquatic > Freshwater > Lake ... | reverse complement strand
GAGTTTGAAGAAGTAAAAGACGATAACAAAAAGAACGGCTAATCCATTTATAACTGGTTTCGCCCTAAGTCATTATGTCCAAAAAAGACTATTATGATATTCTTGGTGTAACCAAAAAAGCAACTCCGGAAGAAATTAAAAAGGCCTATAGATCTCTAGCAATGAAATATCACCCTGACAAAAATCAGGGAGATAAAGCTGCTGAGGGAAAATTTAAAGAAGCCTCAGAAGCCTATCAGGTTTTATCTGACCCAAAAAAAAAATCTTCGTACGACCAATTTGGACATTCTGCATTTGAAGGTGGAGCTGGTGGAGCGGGAGGTTTTGATTTTGGTGGTTTTGAATCTGGTGCATTCTCTGACATCTTTGATGATTTTTTTGGAGATTTTATGGGGTCAGGGCGAGCTGGTAGAGGTGCTAAAAAATCAAGATCTAATCGTGGATCAGATTTAAAAATTAATTTAGAAATAACTTTAGAAGAAGCTTATCTTGGAAAAAAACAAACTATCAATTTATCTTCAAACGAAAAATGTGAAAAATGTTCCGGTGATGGGGCAGAACCTGGCTCAAAACCAAAAAAATGTTCTACTTGCAATGGACATGGAAAAGTAAGAACACAGCAAGGTTTTTTTACTCTACAGCAAACATGCCCTGATTGCGGAGGAGATGGTGAAGTGCTTTCAAATCCCTGCAAAGATTGCAAAGGATCTGGTGCTGTTAAAACAAAAAAAAATCTCTCCATCCAAATTCCTAAAGGCGTCGATGATGGAACGCAAATAAGATTATCTGGAAAAGGAGATGCTGGTTATAGAGGTGGATCTAATGGAGATCTTTACGTATTTATAACGCTTGAAAAACATAAAATTTTTCAACGATCTGAAGAAAATCTATACTATAAATTACCTATATCTATGACTGATGCCGCGCTTGGTCTCGAAATAGATGTTCCAACAATTGATGGTAGAAAATCAAAAGTTAAAATTCCTGCAGGAACACAGTCTGGAAAACAATTTAGACTAAAAGAAAAAGGGATGCCCATCTTAAGAGAAAGTAATTTTGGGGATCTTTATCTTGAAACCAACGTAATAATTCCAGAATCTCTATCTAAAGAACAAAGGGAATTACTTGAAAAATTTAAAGCATTAGAAGATTCAAATAATAATTCTGAAATTAAAAATTTTTTAAATAAAGCTAAAAAATTCTGGGAAAATTTTAGTTAATATTTAGTTTTAGTTATACAAAAATAAATATATCCTTTTATAGAATGAATATTCTAAAAAAAGCTATTGATCTTCATCAAAAAAATGAACTTAAACAAGCTCAAAATTTGTATGAAAAAATTATAGAACACGAACCTAATAATTTTGAAGCAACCCATCTTTTCGCTTGTCTTAATATGCAGTTAAAGAATTTTGATTATGCACTCAAATTAATCGATAGAAGCATAAATATTAATCCTCTACACCATGCCCCACATAACAATCTAGGCGTTATATTTAGGGAACTTAAAGAATATGAAAAAGCGATTAAAGCTTTTACAAAAGCAATCGATTTAAACCCAAATTATGCAGAAGCTTACAATAATTTAGCTATTTCACTAAAGGATATAAAATTATACGAAGAAGCAATTAAAAATTTTAATAAAGCGATTGAATTAAAAAAAAATTATGCGGAAGCTTATAATAATTTGGGAGTATTATTTTCTGAAACCAATAATTATCCAAACGCATTAAAAAACTTTGAAATAGCAATAAATATAAAGCAAAATTACGTCGAAGCATTTTTAAATATCGCAAACATATATCTCAATATTGAAAAATATAATGAAGCTTATAAATTTTTTGAAATTTCTCTAAAATTAAACCCAAAGTTAGATGATGGTTCTATTTTTGAAATAAAAACACAAACCAATAATTGGACTGATTTTGATAAAAATATTTCTGATTTAAGAAGCAAAATTTTAAACAAGAAAATCATAGTTAAGCCATTTTTAACCAAAATACTTTTTGATGATCCAAATTTTCACAAAGAGAGTTCTATAAATTATGCAAATGCTAAAGGGCTGAATAATAAATTGTTAAATAAAATAATGCATAATAATAAAGAAAAAATAGTTATTGGTTATTTTTCAAGTGATTTTAAAGATCATGCAATTGGCCAACTGATAGTGGAACTTTTAGAGTTACACGATAAGAAAAAATTTGAAATTATAGGTTTTTACAACGACAACATTGAGGACGATCTTACAATAAGAATAAAAAAATCATTCAGTAAGTTTTATAATATAAAAAATTTAATTAACTCTAAGGTAATATCTTTAACTAAGGATCTTGAAGTTGATATTGCCATAGATCTAAATGGCTATACCAAAAATAGCAGGGTTGATATTTTTTCTGAACGATTTTGTCCATTACAAATAAGTTTTTTAGGATATCCCGGCACATCTGGGATTAAAAATATCGATTATTTAATTGCAGATAAAAATCTAATACCTGAAAAAAATAAAAAACATTACACAGAAAAAATTATCTATTTGCCAAACTGTTATCAACCAAGTGACTCGGGAAGACTAGTAATAGACAAAAAGTTAACAAGAGATAAGTTCAATTTAAAAAATAATCAATTCGTATTCTGTTGCTTTAATACTGCTCATAAAATTAATCCAAAAATCTTTGATTGTTGGGCAAATATATTAAGAGAAATTGATAATAGCGTCATTTGGTTATTAGAAAACAATAATATTTCTCAAAAAAATTTAAAACAAGAGGCAATGCTTAGAAAAATTGATCCTGAAAGAATTATTTTTTGCAAAAGAACGTCAAGTCAAGAACATATAAAAAGATATCAATTAGCTGATTTATTCCTCGATACGTTTCCTTATGGTGCCCACACGACTGCAAATGAAGCCTTATTTTCCGGACTACCTATTATCACAATTATTGGAGAGTCTTTTCAAAGCAGAGTCTGCTCAAGTTTGCTAACAACTATTGGCTTAAAAGAATTAATTACAAATTCTTACAAGGAATATGAAAATTTGGCTATTAATATTGCTAAAAACACTCAAAAATTGCAATCAATAAAAGAAAATTTAAAAATGAATATAAAAAATAGTCCGTTATTTAAATCAAAATTTTATACTGAAAATTTAGAAAAGGCCTATATAGATATTTATGAAAGACATAATAATAATTTAGAACCAGAACATATTTATATTAATTAAAAAATGAAAAAAATTAATATATCAGTAGTTGGCGCCTTAGGAAGAATGGGCAAACTACTAGTTAAGCAAATAATAAAAGATAAGAAATTTAACTTAAAAAGCATTACTGATATTCATTCTGGTAAATACGTTGATAAATTTAGAACTGAAAATAATAATTTAGAAGCCTTTAAAAAAACAGACATAATAATTGATTTTTCAAGACCAAAAGTCTCTCTTCAAATTCTTCATTATGCAAAAAAATTAAAAATTAAGGTTATTATTGGGACAACTGGTTTTACAAGAAGACAAGATAATTTAATTAAAGATTATTCAAAACATATAGCAATATTTAAGTCTGGAAATATGAGTCTTGGTATAAATCTATTAGAACATATCACCCAAATTTTATCAAAGATAATTCCTAACAATTACAATATTTTAATCAAAGATAACCACCACATAAAAAAAATTGATTATCCTTCTGGAACCGCTTTAATGTTAGCTAAAGCTGTTGCTAATGGAAAAAATAAAAATTTAAAAAAAATAAAAGGAAAAAATTTCTTAAATACAAATGGAAAATTTACAAAAAATAAAATAAATTTTATGATTACAAGACGCGGCAATACAATTGGTGAACACAGCGTATCCTTTAATAATAATATTGAAAATATTGAATTAAAACATGCTTCATATTCAAGAGAGCTATTTGTTAGAGGCGCTCTGGCTGCCGCTATCTGGATAAGCAGAAAGAAAAGGGGTTTATTTAATATGCAGGACATGTTCAATTTAAAATAAATTCTAAAAAATTCATAATTTTTAAGTTTAATGCTTTTAAATAGAAATAAAGCTTTTCAGCTCATTGGAATATTAAACAGATCAATAAAAAATCCAAAAACATCCTTAAAATATAGAAACAAATTTACTTTATTAACTTCTGTTGTTCTTTCGGCGCAATGTACTGACGTTAATGTAAATAATGTAACTAAAAATATATACAATAAATATTACACTCCTGAACATTTTGTAAATCTTGGGATAAATAGAATAAAGAATCTTATTAAAAGTATAGGATTGTTTAATAACAAGGCTAAAAACTTATATTACTTGTCTAAAATTTTATTAGAGAAATATCAGAGTAAAATTCCAAGTAGGTTCGAAGAATTAATTCTTCTTCCGGGAGTGGGGAGAAAAACAGCTAATGTTATTTTAAATGCAGCATTTAATAAACCAACGATTGCTGTGGACACTCATGTTTTTAGGGTTAGTAACAGAACTGGTCTTTCTAATGGCAAGAATCCTGAACAAGTTGAAAATCAACTTTTAAAAATAATACCTACAAAACATATAAAAAAAGCCCATCACCTAATACTTTTGCATGGAAGATACACGTGCAAGGCCAGAAGTCCGTTGTGCAAAAAATGTGCAATTAATAAAATTTGTCTATACAAAGGAAAAAATGGATAGAAAAATATTAGGCATAGGGAATGCAATTGTAGATGTGCTTGCAAAGGTAGATAGTGATTTTTTAAGGAAAAAAAATCTTACTAAAGGTTCTATGAAGCTTATTAATAAATCAGAATTTGAAGATCTTAAAAAAAATATAAAAATTCAAAAAATTGTGGCAGGCGGTTCTGTTGCTAACACTATGTCGGGCATCGCTTATCTTAACGGAGACCCATCTTTTATTGGAAAAGTTAATTCTGATAATTTTGGAGATATATATAAAAAAAGTCTTGAAGATATAAATGTAAAATTTCCTTATATTAAAAAAAGCGAAGATCTGCCTACAGGCGCTTCTATTATTTTAATTACTCCAGATTCAGAACGAACTATGTGCACTTATCTTGGGATATCATCGCATCTTTCGGCAAATGATATAAATGAAAATAATATTATAAATCATGAATTAATTTTTTTAGAAGGATATCTTTGGGATAAAGGAAGCAGTGAAAAAATGTTTAAACATACAATAACCGTAGCAAAAAAAAATAAGGTAAAAATTGCAATGAGTCTATCCGATATTTTTTGTGTAAGCAGACATAAGGAAGATTTTTATAATCTCCTTAAAAACGACCTAGATATATTAATAGGAAATGAAAATGAAATTAATGAATTAACTAATAAAAAAAATTTATTAGATTCTATCAATCAATTAAAGGAATTTAATAAATTAATAGTCATCACAAGAAGTGAAAATGGGAGTGTGGCGATTAAAGGTAATGAAATCGTAAATTGCGAAAGCATAAAAGTTAATAAAATATCAGATCTAACTGGTGCTGGAGATTTATTTGCCGCTGGATTCTTAAAAGAATATTTGGATAAGTCAGAAATTAAACAATGTCTACAAACTGGATCGCTGCTTGCTTCAAAAATAATCCAAAAAATTGGAGCTAGATTAGAATAAATTAATAATTTATTTTGATAAATAATATAAAGAATTTTTTTCTACGATAAACTTTTTATCTTTAAAAAATTTATTTATTTTTTTTCTTAATCGGTGCAAATTAGTTTCAAAAGCATGACTTTCTAAATCGGAACTTTGATTCCATATATTTTTTAATAAGTAAGATTTTTCTAAACCATCATATTTATGAAGCATTAAAATTAATTCTAATTCTTTTTCTGTAATTTTAACTTTAGTTCCGTCTTTTACAATAACTCGTTGGTTCGAATCTATTTCATAATTACCAATAACAATTTTTGATTTTTTAAAAAAATTATATTTAATCAATAAAATATTTAATATTTCTTTAAAAGATAAAAGTTCTATAGGAGTATACAGAAAAACGTGAAAATCTAATAAACGCAACTTATTTTTTAATAAAAAATCCCTATTATTTAATAAAAATATAGTTGGAATATTTTCTAAAAAATATTTTTTTATTTCTGATATTTGTAATTGATCAACAAAGATTACCCTTACTAAAGAATCTTGATTTTTATATATTAAATTTTTATCAAAACTAACTCTATAATTAAGATCTAATTCGCTTAATAAATTAGCAAAAGATTCAGATCCAATGATATGAAGATGAATATTATTCATAAATAAATATATAATACACTAAACATGATTATTGTAAAAAAATCAGGATATTTAAAGTATAAAAAATTTAAATTTCGTTGCGCCTTAGGAAAGGCAGGAATTAATAGTAAGATAAAAGAAGGCGACAACATAACTCCTAAAGGAACCTATGAAGCAATTAAAGTGTTGTACAGGAGTGACAAAATTTCTAAAATAAAAACTATACTAAAAAAAATTAAAATAAAAAAAGATATGGGCTGGTGTGATGACACCGGCAGTAAATTTTATAACAAACAAATAAAGCTCCCAAGTATATTTAGTCATGAAAAACTTTACAGAAAAGATAATATCTATGATTTAGTCGTAGTATTAAATTATAACTTTAAACCAGTTATAAAAAACAAAGGTAGCGCAATATTTATTCACGTAACGAATAAATACAAACCAACTCGAGGATGTATAGCTCTTAAAAAGGGTGATCTGATAAAACTTCTATCTTTAATAAAAAAGAATACAAAAATTAAAATAAATTAATTGAATATTGCGGATCCTACACGAACATAGGTTGATCCACAATTAATAGCAATTTTATAATCCTTGCTCATGCCCATACTTAAGTGCTCTATCTTTTTAGAAATAGCAATCTCTTTAAGTCTGTTAAAATATTCGCTTGGATCAATATTTAATGGTGGTAGACACATCAATCCAATTATATTCAAATTTAACTCGTTCTTACAAAAATCAATAAAGTCTAGAGCTGTATGGTGAGAAATTCCTGATTTATTTTTTTCATCTGCTATATTGATTTGTATAAAATATTTTAATTTTTTTTTCAATTTATTTTCTTCGTTCACTAATTTTAATGCCAGTTTTTCACTATCTAATGAATGAATAAATGAAAATATTTCTAACGCTTGCGATACTTTATTTGTCTGTAAGTGACCTAAAAAATGTAAATTAATAGTCTTGTTATCTTTTATAAAATCTTTCCACTTTGCGTACGCTTCTTGAACTTTATTTTCTCCAAAATCTAAATGTCCCAAATTTATAATTGGCAAAATTTCATCAAGAGGTTGATTCTTACAAGCAACAATTAGTTTAGATTTATTTGATAAAGATTCTACTGTTTGTTTTATTGAAATAAATTTATTAATAACACTCATGCAAAAAAAATTAAAAAAAGAATACTATTATTTTTGTGAACATTTAAGTGATAAAATAAAAAAAAATATTTTAAAATTTAAAGTTAACAATATAATATATTATACTAACAGCTTTTCTTATGTAGAAGCAAACAAAATTAAAAAATTTTGTTTGACCAATAAAATCAAATTTTTCGTAATTGATAATCTACTAGCTGCTCAAAAAATTAAGTCTTACGGAATATTTTTGTCTTCAAAAAATAAATTAAAATGTTCTATATATAAAAAATTTTATATAATTGGTTCGGCTCATAATCAGTTAGAGTATGCAAATAAATGCAGGCAAAAGTGCAATGCAATTATGCTTTCACCAGTTTTTTATAATAAAAAATACTCAAATAATAAGTTATTAGGAGTGAATAGATTTAATCTGATAACCAAAGAATGGAAGACTCAAATCGTGGCTCTTGGAGGGATAAATCAACAAACCTTGCAAAAAACAAGAATGTTAAAGTGTTCGGGATTGGCATTTAAAAACCTAGTTGATAACGCATAAAAAAAGCCCACTCCACGTTATGCAGAGTGGGCTTTTTAAAACTTAGTTAAATAATTATAACTAAATTAGAATTTAACGCCTGTTCTAACTAACAGAGCTTGTCCGTCGCCATTAGTAGTCAATCCACCAATGTCGCTAACTTGTCCGTAAGTAGCACCAACCATAACTGGTCCTAAGTTATAACCAACGCTGATTTGGCTGATTTTCTCTTTTGTATTTGGAAGAGAAGTTGTAGCAGTGTTTCCAGTGTTAGCATCAGATTTAGTTCTTACATATGTGTAACCAACAGATAAATTGTTACTTACTGCATATGCTAAACCAATACTGTCAGATTTAGTTGTAACATCAACTCCAGATGTAACTTCTGCTCTCTCGTAAGCAACTTTAGCTGGTCCAAAAGTATAAGACGCTGCTAACATTTTTCCGATTAAGTCAGATGAAGATCCACCAACTGTATCTCCAGAACCTTTTTCACCACCATTTGCTGAACGGTTATAAAAGATACCAAGATCTAGATCTTTGTTACCAAAGTTACCTCTTAATCCAATTTCGTAAGCTGATTGACCAGCATCGTAAATTGAAGTTGTGTTAGTTGAAGTAAACGAGTTTGTATCGTTGTTAGCTAATCCAGTAGTTCTGTCTGGAGTATAGTTAAACGATAATTTAGCAGCACCAAAATCTTGGATTATTCCAAATCCGTATGCTTGGTAAGCGCTATTTTTAGCAGGAGAGTACAATGCATACTTCCCATTTATTCCACTGATTAGATCGTCTGGATCTGCAGCACCAACTAAGTTAGTGATTGTATAATCAGGGTTTTGGATATGGTCAGCACCAATTGTAAATGTTGTGCTTCCAGCTATAAAGTCTACGTAAACGTTTTCGTTAAACGCACCAGCAAGTGAGTTAGACGTTGATCCGTTTGTAGCGTTAGCCACAGCAGTATCAGAACCATCAAGCTCAATTGAAAAACCAGCAACGTAAGACATTCCATTATTCAACGCACCTTTGTTAGATATGTTGATTTGAGATTCTTTACCGAAAGTTCTCATTGAGTTTACTTTTGCAGCAGCACCAGCAACGTCTGAAGAAATAGCTTTGTAAGTCAAATCTAAATTTCCAGTAACTGTTGTTTGAGCGCTAGCAACACCAGCAGTCATTAGCGCTAAAGAGCCAACAAGAGCTGTTTTTGTTAACATATTTTTCATGTTTTTCCTTATTATTGTTAAATTTATAATTTTAGAGTTTTAACTTTAAAATTATTGTTTAGTTTTTATAATATCTGGAGTTCAATTTGTAATTTTTAGCAAATAACTTATATTTTTATTATAAAATGTTGCATTATTGCAACAATCTTGTTTGATAATTATATTATAATCTATAATAAATGCCTTATTTGTTTAATAATAACATTGATAAAATGAAAATTCTTAAAGCTTTTAATATTGCTAATAATATTAATAAAATAAAAAAAAATCTCATCTTTTTAGTATTATTTTTAAGTATTTTCATTTTTTTAAATAATTGCTCAAAAACGAACCCTATAACTGGTGAAAAGGAAGCAATAGAGACTGATATGAGAAAGAAAACAGAACAAGCAAGGGATAAAAGTGGAGGACTTTTTGGAGATATAGGAAAAAAATCCTCAGGAACAACCTTTGAATTTGCAACATCTAATATTCTTTGGAGAGCTACATTGCAAAGTCTCGAATTTTTACCACTGGTAAATGCTGATTATGCCGGAGGAATTATAATTTATGATTGGTATTCTGAAGATCCAAATGCAAGTGAACAAATAAAAGTGTCAGTGAGATTTTTAAATAATGAAATTAGATCAGATTCTATTCAGGTTATTACTCAAAAAAGAACTTGTAATACCAATGGCAAATGTATTATTTCTAAAGGGGGTGAAATTTTTTCAAAAGACATCAAGGACTCGATCTTAAACTCAGCTAGATTAATTAAAATAGAAGAATCAAAAAAAATTAAAAACTAATTCTATTTTTTTTTAAGCGTCATGAATAATTACAATCATTTAATTACTGAAAAAAAATGGCAAAAATTTTTTGAAGAAAATAAAATTTTTAAAACTAATAATAAAAAAGATAATAAAAAATTTTATTGCTTAGAAATGTTTCCATATCCCTCTGGAAACATCCATATGGGCCACGTAAGAAATTACACGTTAGGGGACGTAATTGCTAATTTTAAAAGGTTAAATAATTACAATGTGCTTCATCCTATGGGCTGGGATGCTTTTGGTTTACCGGCAGAGAATGCTGCTATACAAAACAACCTTCACCCCGAAAATTGGACTATAAAAAATATTTCCACCATGAAGTCTCAGTTAAAACGTTTAGGTCTCTCTATTGACTGGGATAAAGAAATTTCTACTTGCGATAAATCATACTACAAACATCAACAAATTTTATTTTCTATCCTTTATAAAAAAGGAATCGCTTATAAAAAAAAAAGTTATGTAAACTGGGATCCTATTGACAATACAGTTCTTGCAAATGAACAAGTGATTGATGGAAAAGGTTGGAGATCTGGAGCAATTGTTGAAAAAAAAGAATTAAATCAATGGTTTTTAAATATTACAAAATATTCTGATCAATTATTAAAATCCCTAGATAATTTGAAAGGTTGGCCAGACAAAGTAAAGTTGATGCAAAAAAACTGGATTGGAAAATCTATCGGTTGTGAGATTGATTTTATTTCTGATTTTAAAAATACTAAAATTAGAATTTTTACAACCCGACCTGATACAATATTTGGAGCCTCTTTTATTGCTATTGCCCCAGACCACCCTTTTACTGAACTTTTTAAAAATGAAAAAGGTTTTCAAAATTTTAAAGAACTTGCTTTAAAAAACATGGGTACAGAATCTTCGTTGTCTAAAAATGAAAAATTAGGTTTTAAAACACCATTTTTTGCATCCCATCCTTTTTTAAATAAAAAAATACCAATCTATGTGGCCAATTTTATACTTATGGACTATGGAACTGGAGCTATATTTGGGTGCCCAGCACACGATCAAAGAGATTTGGAATTTGCCAAAAAATATAGTCTAGAAATAATACCGGTTGTTAGTACTAATAAGTCTAAATCTATAATAATTAATAATGAGGCATACACAGAAGATGGCTATATTATTAATTCAGATTTTCTTAATGGTTTAAGTGTTGAAGATGCAAAAAAATATGTAATTGAAAAAATAGAGAGTAAAGGAATAGGAAATTCTAAAATAATTTATCGACTTAAAGACTGGGGAATATCCAGACAAAGATATTGGGGATGTCCAATTCCAATTATGTATAGAGAGGATGGAGAGGTCATTTTAGTTCCAGAAAAAGATCTGCCTGTAGAACTTCCCAAAGATATAAATTTTAATAAACCAGGAAATCCATTGGAGAACCATCCAACATGGAAATATACAAAATGTCCAGAAACTAGTTTGAGAGCTATTCGTGAAACTGATACGCTAGATACATTTGTAGATTCTTCTTGGTATTTTCTTCGCTTCTGTTCCCCGAAAGAAAACGAGAAACCTTTTAATACAGATGAAGCTAATTATTGGATGCCAGTAGACCAATATATTGGTGGTGTTGAGCATGCTATACTTCATCTTCTATATTCAAGATTCTTTAATTTAGTGCTGCAAGATGAATTTAAATTAAAAGTTTCTGAGCCTTTTGAAAATCTTTTTACTCAAGGAATGGTATGTCATCCAACGTTTAAAACGGAAAAAGGGAAATGGGTTTTTCCAAAAGAAGTTCTTGAAAAAGATGGATCTTATTTTTTAGATAATAAAGAAAAAGTTTTAAAAGGAGATAGTCAGGCTATGTCTAAGTCTAAAAAAAACATTGTTGATCCTGATGATATTATCAAAATTTATGGAGCTGATGCTGTGAGATGGTTCATTTTATCAGATAGCCCTCCGGATCGTGATATTCAATGGAGTGATAGTGGAATTCAAGGCGCCTTTAAATATATACAAAAGATTTGGCGTATTTGTGAAAAAATAAAAATTTATGAAAAAGAAAAAGAAGAAACTGATAATAATTTTTTAATTAAAACCAATATTCTAATAAAAGAAATTACAGAATGTATAGAAAAATTTCATATTAATGTTGCGGTTGCTAAACTTTATGTTTTTTTAAATAATCTTAATGAAGAAGTTGATAAAAAGACTCTGGATAAAGTTTTTATTATAGAATCATATAAAAAATACTTAATTATTATATCTACTTTCATTCCGTATATCGCAAATGAATGTTGGAAAATAATAACTAAAAAAAATGATTTAACGTCACAAGAATGGCCAAAAATACAAAGTAATCTAATACAAAAAGATCACTTCGATGTTGTAATTCAAATAAACGGTAAAAAAAGAGCAATTATCAACGCTATTAACAATGAAAATGAGGAGAGTATTTTTAGTAAATCCTTAGCAATTAAAAATATTAAAGTTATATTAGAAGAAAAAAACATAATAAAAAAAATTTTTATAAAAAATAAACTGCTTAATATTGTTACTAATGATAAATAAATTCTTTCTAACTATTCTAGTATCGTTTGCTTTAGCGCACTGCGGATTTTCACCTATATATACTGGGAACTCTAAACAAGTAATTATTTCTAAGTCAGAAATAGTTGGCGATAAAGACCTGGCTTTTAATCTAGAACAAAAATTAAATTTTAAAAAGGATGAAAAGAATTTAAATGCTTATATATTTAAAGCTCAAATCTATGATGCAGCTGAAAGTTCTCTTGTGGATTCAAGAGGAATTGCAACTGAAGAAATTATTAGGTTAACAGTGAGCTATCAATTTCAAGATAAAAATGGCGTTGTAATATATCAAGATGCCATAACTAAAGACAAAAGGGTTTCTGTAACTGATAATCTATCAAATAATATTCTAGTAAAAAATAATGAAAAAAGAGTATTATTAGATTCCATAATTCAAAATATTTTATTCAAATCTAGAGTCTCGTTAAATTAGTTTAAATGCTCTTAAAATCACAAGAGATAATCCTTAAAAAAAAAGATTTTTTTAAAGAAAAGATAATTCTTTTGTATGGAGAAAACCAGGATTTAGTTAATGATTTAAATCAACAAATTGTATCTAAATTTGCAGAAGAAAAGAAAGCATCAAAGTCTTTTTTTGAAGAAGATATAATTAAGAACTCAGAAAATATTATTAGTTATTATCTTAATGGATCATTATTTGATGATAATAAAAATATTTCAATAATTAAAAACTGTTCAGACAAAATATTAGATATTATTAATAAAATAAAAAATAATATTAATGATAATATTATTATTCTGAACTCTGAAGTACTGCTAAAAAATTCTAAACTAAGACAATTTGGAGAATACGATAAATTAGCCATTTGTGTTCCCTGTTATCAAGAAACTAAATTTGATATAAAAAAATTTCTTACTCAGCAACTCCAGGTAAACAATATTAAATTATCAGATTCTCAAAGTGAAACTATTATTGTCTCTTCTTCCTTGAAAAGATCAAAGATTAAAGAAGTAATTGAAAAAATAAATTTATATAAAAATTCAGAAAAAATTACAGATCAAATAATTGATGAAATTTGTACCGACGCAGATCTAAAAAAGAATGATGAAATTATTGATATATTGCTGTCTAAAAATGAAAAAAATATTAATGACTTTATATCTAATATGTCTAATTATGAAAAAAATTTTATAGAGATAATTATAATTCTTAGATCTTTCATAATTAAAATTCTTGATATACAAAAAAATAATAAAAATCTCTCAATCGATGAAAGAATTGAAAGATACAAGCCTCCGATTTTCTGGAAAGACAAAGATAGAATAAAAAATATCTTAAAAATTTGGAATACTAATAACCTTGAAAAATTCCTTAGTAATTTAAATGTTATTGAGACTGAATTTAAAAGTAATGATCTAAATCAAGATACCCAATTTTATTATTTCTTAACTCAAAACTTATCTAAAATAGCCTTTAAGAACACTAATAATTTTATTTAATTGATCAAGATTTTTGTAAGAAAATTTAATCTCTCCAGAATTATTTTTCTTATTTTTAATATCCACTTTTATTCCCATCAATAGTCCAAGATCGCTTTCTAAGGATTTGATATTAGTATCTTTCCTATTCGTCTTAATTTTTTTTAAGCTGGAAAAAACTTGTTCTTTTTTGACCAAAAATTCAGCCTGTCTCACAGAAAGATTCTTGTTAACTATTATTTTCGCAAGTTTAACGTTTTCTGGAACATTGACTAAACACCTTGCGTGTCCTGAAGTTAACAATCCATCTGAGATCATTTTTTTTATCTCTTCGGGCAAACCAGCTAATCTAAGTGTATTAGCAATATGACTTCTGCTTTTTCCTAAAATTTTTGATAATGTTTCTTGGGAGTATCCAAATTTTTTTACTAAATTATCATAACCTAAAGCCTCTTCTATTCCGTTTAAATCTGATCTTTGAATGTTTTCTAATATTGCAAATTCTAAAGATTTTTTATCATCAATATTTAAAATAATAACTGGAACTTCATGAATTTTTGCAAGTTGAGCCGCTCTCCATCTTCTTTCTCCAGCAACAATTTCATATTTATCTTCTGATTTTTTTCTAACTAATATTGGTTGAATAATTCCCTGTTCCTTAATTGACTCTGAAAGTTCATTTAATAACTCTTGATTAAAATTTTTTCTTGGTTGAGATGGGTTAGCATGTACAAAATGTATAGGAATTTTTTCTGAAGAGCTTTTTGTTTGAATATTTTCTGGCGGAACATCTCCCATTAGTGCGGACAGACCTTTTCCTAAACCTTTAAATTTATTTCCAATCATTTATGCAACTTTTTTTTGCTCTAAATTTTCTCTAATTAAAAACTCATCTACGAACTGATTATAAGCCAATGAACCCGAACAATTTTTATCATACAAAATCACTGGCATTCCAAATGAAGGTGCCTCTGAAATTCTTACATTACGGGGTATATTTGTATTATAGACTTTATTTCCAAAAAAATTTCTTCCTTCTTTTTCAACGTCAGCACAAAGTTTATTTCGCTTATCATACATAGTGAGAACTATGCCTTGTATTTCTAAACTTGGATTTAAATTAATTTTTATACGGTCGATTGTTTTAACTAATTGACTTAAACCCTCTAACGCAAAAAACTCTGTTTGCAATGGAACAACTAATGAATCGGAAATAACTAAAGACATGATTGTAAGAAGACTAAGCGATGGAGGACAATCTATTATGATGAATGAAAATTTCTCTTTTTCTAAATTGTTTACTGGATCATCGATAATATTTTTTAGTAAAAAAGCTTTTTGAGAATTATTTGCAACTTCAGTTTCAAGTCCTGATAGATCTGCATTAGCTGGTATGATGCTTAAATTCTCTATCTTAGTTTTTTTTATACATTCCAAAAAAGAATCTTTTTTTATTAGTAAATCATAAATAGATTTATCTCTTTCACCCTGACTAAT
>Ga0209088_10001427_pt1 | contig 15440 bp, 14 predicted proteins | sample S_140625_EF_Meta_FD_187324 | JGI IMG/M metagenome (GOLD analysis project Ga0209088, IMG submission 187324) | Freshwater microbial communities from Lake Simoncouche, Canada to study carbon cycling - S_140625_EF_MetaG (SPAdes) (version 2) | ecosystem: Environmental > Aquatic > Freshwater > Lake ... | reverse complement strand
CTTGATTCATAATAATAATAATACTTACTGTTAATTTCATCCTTGGTTTTTTTAATTACATTTTCATCTCTTGAACCTAGCATGTAAATGCAGTTAAACAATTACATGTACAATGTACGTACTGAGTACATGTTAGGGTCATTCACAAAATCCTGACATATGTACAATGTACATATGATCAAATAATAATTGACATTATAGTATAATAATGATTAAGCTTGATTCATCATAATAAAAATACTTACTGTTAATTTCATCCTTAATAACATTGTCATCTCCTGAACCTAGCATGTACATGCAGTTAAAACTATTACATGTACAATATACTATTTGATGTACAATATACTTACCGTGTACTGAACCATTACATTGCATTACGTTTGATTTCAGCAGCACATGCCTCCTGACTCTGACTTTGTAAATGTATGCTCTTTTGTTTGAGAATTGTTCCGAAAACATGACAGCAATGGCTTCAAATTTAAAATGATGAAATTTCTCTAAGACTTTTAACTGTTCATCTCTATCGGACATGGTGTCCACTCCATTCAAATAATTAGCAATATACATTGCGACATACTTAATGAGACCAGAAGGAGATGGGTGAAAAATCCAATTCTTTGGCAAATCTAAGTTAAGAAAATTGCACTTATAAGGGTCTTCTTTATGAATGAAGCTCGGTAGGGAGTTCCAGCATTTCTGTATAAATGTAAGAAACTGTTTTCTCGGTTGAGACTTTACCACATGAACGCTTTGAACTACATTCTGCATTCTCTCGTGTACATCTTGATCCAAAATTCTATCATTTTCAGATTCAATAATATTTAATGCGTCAACCCTATATTTAACGTGAGTATAAAGTAAAGACTTTATGTAACAAAATTAACAACACAAACCTGAACGGACCAAGCCAAGCCGCCTGATTTTGAATTGCATGGCGTATGAAAAGTTTGAAATCAGACATCAAAAAACTATGTAACTCCTTGAAATTAATCGCAATAGGGAGTTTATCATCTTCTTCAACTTGTCTTACTTTTTTCAGTTTTCTTAATTCTTCATCGATAACTTCAAACTTTCTTTTCATGTTATTAAGTTCTTTCAAGAACATCGACTCATACGAATCTCCAGTGACTATCGAGCTATCGAAGGAATACTTCTGATCCTTGTAAATTTCATCTTGACCATATGAATGCATCCTACTTCGTTGCGAGTAAACATCGGAGGCTTCATGAGGGGCAACTGGAGGCAAGTTATCTGGTCTACTGAAGCCATGTGTTCTTGGGTACAGTTGAGATTTATAGTCTATGAAAGGCATATCATATCAATATGTAAGTCTTTTGTGAACGAAAATAAGAATTGATCCTTACCACGGTCTTGATACTGATTATAGTTTATATTGTTATACGTGATCTGTCTCTGATTTTCATCTTCATAATGAGATAAGTCTTGCATCAGATTATGCATGAGAAACACCAATAATTATAACAAGATTTTTTACCTTTCACATATTCCCCCGACATTGCATTATAATGGCTGCTAATGCCATTCTTGGACCGGTTTTTAAATAGATGTATCTCATCATTATATAATTGTCTGCAATTTTCCGCAGGCAATGATCGGCAACCATTGTTGGTAAAGCGATTATCTATGTAAGGCATATCATAACAATCTGAAAAGTCTAAAGTAATGAGAACAAACACTGAAAATTAATCTGTACCATAATCGTAATAATTGACATCATTGTTACTTAGACTTCGCTGCGTCTGTAAATCATTTCTTTGAAAGTTGTCTCCACAATATGACATGACTATTGCGTGAACAAAATCTTAAACAAGTTACTTCGCGTCAAAACATTTCAGCATTCTAACCTGGATACTCTTTATCAGAGCCACGACCATCGACTGAAGATGAAGTTTTAAGCGAAGAGCCGCTAGAATTCATCCCAGGAAAGTCGATCACTTTCGAAACCACATTAAGCTTAGAAACACCTTGCATCATAAAATAAAGTAAAAGTTACACAATTCAAATTGTTTTCAACGGTAATTTTTTTGAATTAAAATGTACCGTATTTCAAACTGTACATGACCACTAACTAAGGTTAATATAAGCTTAGTTAAGATTAATTAATTATACAACATGAAGTGATCTAACTAACAAGGTACTTCAATGTTACAGAAGAATGATCACGTCATACTCGTAACTATCATCATCGTCATCATCGTCATCATCATTTTCATTATCAAGCAGTTAATCAATATAAATATATGCTTCTCTTCGAAGTTTATTTAATTTCTGAAGGAACTCTTTATATTGTTTCACAGAAATTTTATTATTACTGAATCTGCTTAATTTTGATTCTTTGCTTTCCAAATTATCAACAATTCTTAAGCAATTAGATTGAATCGGAGTAACCGTATCATTTCTTAACTTTTGAACGATACATGGTCTGGGCTTAAAAAATTCTGCTTCTAATTTCACTATTTCAATATCCTCGACGAAAGGTAGTGCCAACATTTTAGAATCAAGGCAAAGATAAGCAATCAAAGATCGCAAACCAATTAAATGTTGTTGATCCTTATATACTAAAATGGGTTGATTCAAAGCAAGACGAATTATATTCTGGATAACTATTACGCCACAATTATTACTGTCATATTGTTGTCTAATAGACTTATCTTTCATTACAAACGAATAACTGTCGAGGATGTTTCTCCTACTCAACTCAGCCTGAAACCACAGCTTAGTAGCCGAACAGAACTTCTCAGATATCTTTTTATTTGGCCCCATAGAATCGTAGTAGGAGATTTCTATAATTCTATCCTCTGAATTTATATGACAGAAGATAAGTGTCCAGTGAGTGTTCCTCACATTGATTGGAAAAAACATCTTCTTATAATCAAATATTTTCATTCTTGTGGCCCAATCTTTAACAAAATTATAATCAAACACATTATTTTCTAATAATTTTGTAAAAAAAAATGTTGACCAACAATATGTTGATGTAGGATTTTCGTCGGTATGTAGCATAAAGAAAATAAAATTAACTATCTCTGCCATTAAATTAATTATTGTATCCGACAGCCACGCGTTCGGATGCAGTCCACTCAATTCATGGTAATTTACATTAATTCTTAATTTTATAAAGATTATTGAATACAAATCTTTTTCTGAAATCTTTGGATCTAGCCAAAATCCATACATTGACTTTATAAACTCATCTATTGTCACATAGTTACCCTCAGTGAATTGTGCGAAATTCAATGTCAAGTAGTTTTCTACAAACTCTTTGTCTGTTAAATAATTCAATATTTGTTGGTAATAAATATCTTCACGATATTCTTCATCAATTGTCATATTGTCATTAGTAAAATCAGCAATTAGGTCAGGGTTAATAATAGTGTTATTGATCTCGACCTTCTTGGGACAATCACCGATCTCGACCTTCTTGGAAAGAAGAGTCGCAACATTATGTGATGTATTGATTTCGACCTTCTTGGGAGAAACACCGATCTCGATAACGTCATGGTTAATATCAAAATTATTGATTTCGACCTTCTTGGGAGAAACACCGATCTCGATAACGTCAGGGTTAATATTAAAGTCGACCTTCTTGGAAAGTAGAGTCGCAACATTATGTGATGTATTGATTTCGACCTTCTTGGGAGAATCACCGATCTCGATAACGTCATGGTTAATATCAAAATTATTGATTTCGACCTTCTTGGGAGAAACACCGATCTCGATAACGTCAGGGTTAATATTAAAGTCGACCTTCTTGGAAAGTAGAGTCACAACATTATGTGATGTATTCATTTCACATAGCTTTCTTTTTTTCTGATTATTCTTCTTCTCCTGCTCCTCCTTCTCCTTCAATACTACCTTCTGATAATTACTGCTTTGAAATAAGACTGACAATCTTGTGTAGTCAGGTAACTTTTGTAATTCAGTATTTATAGATTTTGTTACTGCTTTATTCCTCTCAGTTGGAAATAAATAATCATAAATCATTAAATCCTTGTCGGAACATGTAGAACTTTCTACTGAAGGGAGTATAAAAGATCCGAACAAGTATTTTACACCTTTTTTATAAAGGTCATTACTGAAAGTATGCCATGATTTTTGATATGTACTTAATTTTTGTTTTACCTTGTAATAAATTTTATTATGGTTATTAAAGAGAACTGTTTCTTCATTAGTCCACTCGGTCTTTTTCTTATCCAGGAAGCTGAAGATATTAATTGTTTCGAAATCAATGTTGTTTAGCAATTCTTTTATTTCATCAGATTTTTTCTTTTTATTTTCCATTTGTAATTTAATGGCAAAGCATCTTTCCGAAATATTATCAATCTCACCAAGAACATTGGAAGTTATAAAATTATTAATTTCATTGTAGCATGTGTAATGCTTTTTGAGAAGATTTTCAAATTTCTTCTCGTCCTTCAAATTAATGAAGTCTTTGCTGAGCATGTGACTAAGTATAATCGACATGTATGAAAACATAATATCATTTCTTTTCTTGTTTCTCTCGCGGAAGAATTTCATAAAAGCTGTAGCTGTTTCTTTCAAATATAAAGAATATTCTGATTCCTTCATTATCTTGAAATCAATTTCAGCAATTTCAGTGACGTCTTGTTGTTCATTATATATCATGTCTACCTTACGTACAACTGTTTGATTTAATCTATCTTTTAATATTCGGTTATAATTTATAAATATTTTTTTATTATTGGTCAAATCACTTACCAATTGCGTTATTTCAGAATCTTCGAAGGACATGCTTTGCGTTGGAACTGATCGACGATATAAGTAAATCGTCTTTGCGCTGTGGGTCTTAGCTCCCCGCAAAAGAACTATGACAGAAGACACATAATCCATCATGCTGCCAAATTTTCTCATATCAGAAGGATTTATTGATGTTGCTAAAGCTACTACCGTTGACCTGTTACATGTATACACAAATCGTTACAAAAGTTTGCGATGATAATCTGATAACTGTAAGAGGTTACTTACGATTTTTCAATTATTTGAACTGCAGATGATAGTTGAACTTGGTCATAACCAATACAGAAGAAAAATATATGAGAAAATGGTTCCTGCATAACGAAATGTAATTTATTAAATATGGAATCCAAGAAACAGGGAAGACGTTACTCACCAAGGAATGGAACTTTGTTATATCTCGTATAATAAAAAAGGTAAATTTACAGTTATCTTCGTTAAGCTCGAATAGCTTACAATATATGTCGTATGCAAACATCTCAATTCGGTGCGTTGAAATATCTATTCCGCAAGATAGTGCCAAACTTCTGTCAAAGAAAGCTCTTGCAAGATAGAGGGTGAATCCTCTTCCACAACCTATATCAAGAAATCTTATGCTCTGTGAGCAATTCCATGATTTCCATACTTGTAAAATCTTTAAGAAAGAACAATCTGTAATTTCTCCATAAACAGTTTCTTGCTGTGATCCTTCGCAAGTCAATTTTTGAGCACATTTCGACAGTCTACCGCTCATTTCTGAAAACCTTTGAGAATCTAAATTACTATCCATCGAAAGCTGCTTTATTTATTCGAATAATGTTGAATTCAAATCTTTTCGTAAATAAATGTGAAAAGCAGTACGTACATCATGATTTTGTGAACCAGGTCTTATACACAGTACAGTACGTACATCGAGACCTGTTTCACAAAATCATGGTGTACGTACAGTAACTTATTGGTAGATAACTGATCAAATCTGAGGCGAAGTAAGTAGCAAGGGTTGAAAACTTTTCAGCCACTTTTTTTCTCTTTGCTTCAAGAATATACCGACTCAATCTTAGCATTAAATCGTAAGTATTTATTAAGTTGGTACATCTGGAGTATGTAGTGTAATTGTAATGACCGTAGAAGTTAACTTACGTAAGTTTTGCAAGTTATCATCTAACTTAAACAGTTAATAATAATAATAATAATAATAATAAGCATGGAGGAAATTTATGCACAGCAGATAGAGGATTTTACTACAAATTCATTTATCACCCATGAAACAATCAGGACTTTGATCGAACATTGTTCGACAAAAAATATGAACTTCATTCAGTCATTTAAGGAAATAAATAATATTTACAAATATAATTTTAAACAATCTGAGGATGAACTCTTTGTCAATTTAAACAATCAAGGCTTCGGCCTAAAAAATAGGAGGATTCCAAATTGCTCATATATAAAATCGGAGGAAGCTCAAATTCCTCAAAGGAAATATGCTGAAATGACTCAAATGTTATGTAACAAATCGCATACATCGTTAGTGGTATGCTGCCTGACTAAAAAAAATGTCATGTACAAATACATTGATAACGAAAAAGTTATCAAAGATAATTATAAAGATGCTGTCAAAATAGAAAGTAGTGTGATTTTTACATGTGGATTAAATTTTACATCATTCCATATTGATACGTATTCATCAAAAAGAATATCGGTAATTCCCAAATGGAATAGAGGAGTATATAAGATTTGGATGTTTTTTAAGGGTCAAGGTGCTAGAGAACTAAAGAGAGAAGTCTCTAATTTCAATGGCTATAAAGATAAGCAGCGACAGATCAAGTATGTGTTGGAAAATCATGAATCATTTGATTTTTATTTACAAAAACCATCTGATGAAGTAGCGCTGATGCATGATGGCTCCTATCTTCATAGTGTCCTTACAATTTTTAATAGTAAGGTTAGTTCGTACGGAGCTTGTTTGAGTATTGGATACCGACTTATCTATGAAGTAGAATACATTAAATGGGTAAGACGTAGTCAGCCAAGGATAGGCGCCTCCAACACATTATGCAGTAGAAATACTTTTATCAATGCAGCATATCAAGAAGTTTCATCTACAAGAAGCACCGCTGCCGACCTAATGAAAGCTATGGATGAAAATCCAACCAGCATGGTAAAAAAGGATAAAAAAAGGAAGAAAACAGCTGTTTATGAAAGGTTGACAGCTGCGAAAAAGGCGAGGAGAGACATTCGAACTGGGTGCAATAATGACGTGAAGATTTAATTAACATCAGTCCTTTAAGCATCATCAGCACTTCATTGATCAGTCATCAGTTCATCGACTGTAGTAGTAGTAGCTAGTTGCTAACATTGAAGTTGAAGTTGTATTAGCAGTATAAAAATTAAGTTTTAGTCTTTGAGAAGCTGAAAGAAATAGTACTGTACGTAAATTAATGAGTCTTAGTAGGATAGCTGATGATGATCAACATTATTTTACATTCTCTGATTGTACGTACAAAATAAAATTCCATCTGGAATTTTATTTTGTACGTACAAATAAAATTTAAATTTTGTACAGCACTATTTTCTTTTAACTTCTCACAAATTATCACAAAGAGTTACCGTTGGTTTTGATGTCATGTTCGGCATTTTGAATAATTTGAATAACGTATTCACAAATATAATGCCAAACAATAAATCATCAGTATCCAAGAACAAGAAGGAAGAGGCCAAAGGCCGATGCAGAGATCTATTTAATTTGTTAGAGTTAAGATCTGTTGATTTTAAACTAGACTGTGAGATTTTTGTTACAATATCGAAGTGCTTTGAGGAATATATTGATCTTTCCATGAAAGATAAGAAGCATGTAGATATTGCGTATAACTTCGACAAGTATATTGAAGCTTATCTAGGCCTGTGGCATCAATATCTTTATCTTCACGACGGAATTTGCTCATTCAAGTATCAAGTAGATTCTTCAAGCCAACCAACTATGAGAGATAATGCCAAGTATGAATTAGGCAATAATTTAAAAGTTATCATAGATAAAGACTGTTCCAGCTACCTAACTGATGTGTCAATTGAAGGCATCTACAATTTATCTGCGGTTTTGGGTATTGAAGACGATTCATTTCAAATTTTATTAGACCAAGCAAGAGATATATTGTCAGAGAAAGGGATGATTATCAAGAAATCAGTCGAACATATTGCAAATAAAATGAATAAAACAAAGATTACTAAACATCATCAGTCTCTGCTTGATGTGGTTAAAAATAAAGATGGTCAAATGAATATTAAATTTAATTACAAGTATTGTTTCTGGAAAGGAAATAATATTACTACTTTAACCACCACTAATTATGATAGTTACAATATTATTCAATTAAGGTTAAAAACTTTAAATGACAGAATTCTCCCGAGACTCCTTGGTCGTGAACACAACAAAGCAAACGCTCGCAAGAGCGAACCATGTGAGCCCGATCTTAATTGATTAATCTTTGCGATCAATTATAATAATTGATTGATCAATTATAATTTTAGCTACAGGCAATAACAGCAAAGTGAATGCAACTCAGAGAATGCTGCGAGATGTGGACCAAGAGAATGCTCCACCATGTGAAAAAGAGAATGCTCCACCATGTGAGATGATTATGATGATTGATGATAAAGATGATATGGATGATAATGTTGCATTCCAAAATCTTTATTTTGACCACTACACTTGCATTTTTGATCTAACGAAAGTGTAGTGGTCAAATTAAACAATCCTCGTTTGACTTACTAAAGGTAAAGGTAACAACGATCGCAATAAAATGGATGACGATCTGAACAACATTGATACTACAGCTGATGCTACAGCTGCCGTACTAGCGTTGGTCAAACTATGTAAGCTTACATTTTGCATCACTTCATATGACGGTAGAATAACATCAGCATGTATGATTCTAGCTGATAATAACACACGATTGGATCTGACTGACGAAGGCGACATACCGATCGCATCATGTAAGTAATAACTTATCAGATATTGCATTTAACATAATCACTTCATGTGTCCACATCTGATGTAGGTGAGGTTGAAAATGTCGGGTCCCATGAGGGTTCGATTCAAGCTGACGATGAAGTGCAATGTCAGATGCTTGACATAATTCCACCAGAAGTCATCGCAGCAGCATACACATCATGTAAGCAATAATATAGATATTACTTTATCTAACATGAAGGTTTCATGTGACGGTATTGTATAATACCTGCATGTACGATTCTAGCTGATAATGGGACTAATGAAGAAGAAATAGTACCTGATAATTGTACATTTACATTCCTTAATCCATCTGCGAGTGAAGAAGAAATCAACACGACTTTTCTTCAAAAGTATCATGACATTGACTTTCAAAGTAACGAGTTGTCATCCAACTTGACAACAATGTGTCTAGAAAAGTTTCTTATTTTTTTTTACAAGCCTGGTAAGGATGACTGTAAGGATGACTGGACACTCCTACTTCAAGAATTTAATAAAATTGTACGTTCTGATGTTGTAAAATACATGAGAAGCAATTTTCTGTACAACTCTAATTCAATATCTCAACAAGTAAAAGCCTCGTCGACTTTTAAAGATTTTTCTGAAAACGACAGACTTTTGAAACAGACCAAGTTGAGCCTTAGTTCAGAAGAGTTGAAAGTATATGATAGAATTGAAAATAATCAATCCAGAAGGATTAATAGATGCATCTGGGATTGTGCTGCAATCATTTGTGTCTTATTTAAGGAGAATCTACCACGGACTGAATTTGCACTGAGAAATAATTTGGAAGATTTAGATATCGACGTGAGCCAAGACGCACGTAATTTACTAACTAAAAGTATCCCATTTATGGAGGTTTTAAAGAATTCCGATACTTCTACTATGAAACGTTTGGAGAGAACGTATAACGAGGGAAAAGAGACAGACTGCTTGAGAAACAATTTCGGAGGATTAAAACGTGAATTACGTACAGCCCCAAATCAGCAGGTCACGTACAAAGGCATGGCAAGTTCTACTAGGAGATCGAATCGGGGAAGACAATCCGAGTTCTTAATTGAAAGCCCAGCAGAAAGTTCCGTGATTCCCCTTCGGAGAAAGTTCGATACGGAAGATGCGGAACTCGAATCTTTGCCTCCAAAACGGATGAAAGTTGATATAATGTCGCCTACGAAAGTGGTAGGAGTGTCTCCGGAAATGTCTCCGGTAGAAAAGAGCATCGTTAAAGCAAGACGAGAGATGCTGGATAGTATTTTTCCAAATACTTCGGACGACAGTTCAGAAGACGAAGAATTGGAAGAAATTGTACGTCAATTCCGACCACCACAATCATCATCATCCTCACAACCATTTTTTGAAACGGAATTAAAAGAGGTCCTTACAATCCACGATATTGGTGGTATTACGTCTTCATTGGAGCAAGTACCAAAGAAAAGAATAAGTCACGATCCTGTTATGCAATGGTTTTTTAATCTACAAGATGTTTGTCAAGCACAAGCTGATGACATAAAGATTAATTTAATGTGGGAAGCCGATGAAACTAGATCCAAAATTCCATCTTCAACAAAAGAACGTTTATCGAAAGTGAAGAATCAACTTCTTCTACTAAAAACCTCAACTTCTTCACTGAGCATTGATATTCTAAAAACCTTTATCAAAACGCAGGCGCTTATCCAACTGCAAGTTAAATTTAATGCATCATTGTATCATTGCACAAAGCCAGATGGTTTGTGTTTATGGAGGTCAATGATACAACTAAAAAAATGTCCCGAGACTGTCATTGATTGGAAAAAATCGGATGTATCACTTTCATCTCCAGAAAGTCGTAAAGAGTTGGTGGACTTTTTGAAATCACTTCTGGATGAGTTGCACTCGGAAAGTAATGGTATACCGGAGGATAAGATTCAGGAGTTGCAAGAGAAGTGGATTGCAAAGATTGAATTTGCCAAGAATGCATTGGAGAATTATTACAAAGAACCTTTTACGTTGGATCGAGAACATTGGTGCGGTTTCTTTGTTATACAATGCTTACCGCACCTATTCACAAATAAGTTTCCTGACTTTGCTGGCTCATACTTCATGTCCAACTCTGAGGATAATAGCAGCAACTATCGGAAAGACTGTAATTGGTCTGAATTCGCCTATCTTGTATGTGATATGCAAAGTCCCTCAGAAATTAACTTTCATCCAGACCCGTTATTGATAAAGTACTCGGAGATAAATAAAATCTTGCTAGGAAACAAGATGGTACTTAATTCTAGTCATTTTTATCCCGTTCCTCCCGTATCCGACTGCGAAAAGCAACTTGAAGATTGTGTAGAACTCATTGCAAAGAAAATGCATGTTTTTATTTCAGAAGACAATATTCCAATGCTTTCAATAACCCAGAAGGCTCAGGTAGATAATGAAGTTGTAGAGGTGTTTAAAAGCCTTCATACAAAAGATAATGAAATTAAAGAATATAAGAGGGTAATTTCAGATCAACTAAAAAGGGCTGGTAAGCTTGTTAGAAGAGAATTGGAGAAGAAAGAAAGAGAGCTGCAGAAGAAAGAAAGAGAGCTGCAGAAGAAAGATGAAGAGATTGAAGAATTAAAGCAGGAGTTGGCGCAGTTGAAAAATAGTAGTTTAGGATAAGTAGATCGTAGAAGGTGTAGTAAAGTGAGTAATCACTGTTGTACTTGATTATCGTAATACTACTATTTAAGACTCATTAATTTAAATCTACTTTAACTACTTACTAACTCTTGTTTCATGCATGCATGTATGTAGTCAGGTAGATCTTGTACAATAGTAAAATGGCCTTTTCTGCTTTCCTTTATGAGTGGGATAGATAATAATGAGTCTTAGTAGGAAAGCTGATGATGATCATCTTCAACATTATTTTACATTCTCTGATTGTACGTACAAAATAAAATTCCATCTGGAATTTTTTTTTGTACGTACAAATAAAATTTTACAACCCAAAGATTTATAAGTTAGGTTATCATGAATCTTTGGGTTGTAAATTTACATCAGACTGTTATATTTACATCAGACTGCATTCTTCTGTAACACAGTCATCTGAAGATATCAATTATAGAGCGAAGAAAAAAGACATTGATTGTCATAATCTTGACAATCATTGTCTTTTTTCTTCGCTCTATAATTGATATCTGCAGATGACTGTGTTACAGAAGAATACAGTCTGATGTAAATATAATTATGCGCCAGACATGATGACAGCAGGTTATTCTGATGAAGTTGATATCGCAGCAATTGATGAATGTGCCGATTCAAGTAATATTACTATCGATTATTGGTGCAGGTGACTTGTATTATAATAAAGATGGAGATATTTATTACTGAATTTGACCCTTCATTTTTATAAAGTATAAAATAAACATAAGTTACTTAAAAATTAAAGTTGAAAACTACTCAATTGAATGTCTTGTTTGTTATATATTGATATAATATATTATATCAATTTATATCAATGTGCTATCTCTTAATACTATATAAATACCCAATTCGAATTGGTTTTCGAAACTGTAGGATCTAACGATGGAGCGGATGTAGGACCTGATGATCGAGTGCATTCTTCGTCTTCTTTTCCACATGATCTGGCTTCCGTTTTCTCTGAACAAAAAAGAAATAAGAAAGACCATACAAATCGTCGATTACTTTTGTTGTATGTTATGATGATGATATGATGATGATAATGATGATGATATCATACGTGTGTTGGGGTTGTATGTTATGATGATGATATGATGAGGAGGAGGAGGATGATGATGATGATGATGATGATGATGAATTCACTTTAAGTAAGTGGCATTAGTCAATAACTTTTCAGCCAGTTTTTTACTGTTTGCTTCAAGAATATACCGACTTAATCTTAGCGTCAAATCGTAATTATTTAAGAAGATGGCACATCTGGAGAATGAGTGTAATATAATTACCGTAGAAGTTAACTTACGTATTTTGAAATCATTATACGTAACTTAACTCGAGATGCTCAGAAAGAAAATCTTGAAAAGGCATATTTTCAAAAAAAATGACAGTTGGACTCCATGAATCATAAGTTACATAACTTTTGATATTTAACATGAGTCAAATTTACAATTTCAGCAGTAGTCAAAGTTCAAGACCTTCAGGAATTGACCTACCAAACCTAGAAAAAGCCATAGAGCGCCATGTAGAGCGCCATATTGCATCATTGAGAACGTGCATCATAGAGAAGATCGATTGGTTGAGAGAGGATATGATGGAACAGTTCACTGGTCACAAGAATCGTCGTTCGAGTGAAGAAGACGAGGGTAAGTTATGTGTTGCCACATTTAAACTTATGTTAGAAGAAAGAGTCAGACCTAATTTACAGAAGCTGGCGGAGGATCATGCTTCTTTTCTGATCACAGAAATGAGGTAATGATAAACTCACATGCCTAGGTTACTACACATTGTATGATCACTGATCAGTTCATCATATTATACTTTAGGGACTTCATTACCTCTGCCAATTTGAACCAAGGAGTCATGGACTCTTACATAAACTTTACAGTGTTGGAAAGATCCTTACAAGAAGTAAGGACTAAGTTACTGAAGTCTGAAAAAGGAGTAACTAACCCAACCAGGAAGGATGCAAACAGGAAGAAGTTCCTTCTGTGGATTATAAAGGCATTTGAATGTCTTCCGCCATCCATAGATAAAAAAAGCATTGATAACTGGCGGGTAGCCGATGGAGAGGAGGTTAATGATTTGTTATATGAATTTGCTGCATGTATATTATCTTTTCTGAATCAAGGAGCTACAGAAGTTACAAGTAGCTTACAGGATAAGAAGTTGTCTGTACGATTATTGGATATCCATGGTAACAACAATGTTCTATGTTTATGCAGTCGTATTTCAGTTATTTATATTTGTATACTTTATAGAAATTGTTACATTCATAAAGGAGCATTTTTATAATAAACAGCATGGCAAAGATTACAGAGTAAACAAAAAGAAGCGTTTAAGTCTTAACTTTCATGAAGCGACTTTGGATCTCTCGAAGATAAGTTCATCCAGCAACAGGTAACATTAACTTTTATCATGTATCAATTATTGTTTAATTATTCTTCATCGACCTCATTTTAGTTCACATTCAACTGGGAAATCATCAAATAAGTAAGTTGTATATACGACTTATATTCATCATTGTTCTATTAAGTTTATGTACCCATCTATCTATCTACTCATCCATATATCTATACATCCATCCATCCATCTATTCATCTACCCATCTACCTATTCATCTATTCATCTACCCATCTATCTACCCATCTACCCATTCATCTATTCATCTACCCATCTATCTACCCATTCATCTATTCATCTACCCATCTATCTACCCAACCATCCATTCGTCTATCCATCCATTCGTCTATTTAGTTCACATTCAAATGGGAAGTCAAGTCAATTATCATCATCAAATAAGTAAGTTGTATACACGACTTATATTCATCATTGTTCTATTAAGTATATGTTCCCATCTATCTATCTATTCATCCATCTATTCATCCATCTATTCATCTACCTATCCAACCATCCATTCGTCTATCCATCCATCTATTCATCTACCCATTCATCTATTCATCCATCCATCTACCCATATATTTATTCATCTATTCATCATTGTTCTATTCTACTCATCCATATGCTACGCATCTATCTACCCATATATTCATCTATCTATTCAACCATCACATTCACTAGCCATTCCAGTTATCCATCTATCTACCCATCTACCCATTCATCTGTTCTTCTACCCATCCATCTACCCATATATTCATCCATCTATTCAATGGATGGTTGGATAGGTAGATGAATAGATGGATGAATAGATAGATAGATGAATAGATGGATCGTTCGATCGATGGATGAATAGATGGATCTACCCATCCATCTATTCATCCATCGATCGATCGATCCATCTATTCATCTATCTATCTATTCATCCATCTACCTATCCAACCATCCATTCGTCTATTCATCTATCTATCTATTCATCCATCTATTCATCTACCCATATATTTATTCATCTATTCATCATTGTTCTATTCTACTCATCCATATGCTACGCATCTATCTACCCATATATTCATCCATCTATTCATCCATCTATTCATCTACCTATCCAACCATCCATCCATATATTCATCCATCTACCCATTCATCTATTTATCTACCCATTCATCTATCTATTCAACCATCACATTCACTAGCCATTCCAGTTATCCAGACGCCAAAGAGAACAGCTATCAGGAGAGTGATGACAGCGAGGACGATGAGGAGTTTGCTAAGAGAATAGGAATGCATAGATAGTATAATAGAGTAAAGTATAATATAGTAATTTAATTTCATAAACCAACCAATATACACAAAAATTAAGATCTGTAATTTGTTACAAATCTATAGATTGTAACTTGTCACAGACTATTTTATTTGTGACAAGTTACAAAATAGAAATCAAGTTCTGTGACTTTACACAGACTTAATATTTTGTGACACTTACAAATATATTTGCCTGTGTATTTAACACAGACTTAATATTTTGTGACACTTACAAATATATTTGCCTGTGTATTTAACACAGACTTAATATTTTGTGACAACCACAAATATATTTGCCCTGTGACTTTACACAAATTAATATTTTGTGACA
>Ga0209088_10001426_pt1 | contig 15444 bp, 29 predicted proteins | sample S_140625_EF_Meta_FD_187324 | JGI IMG/M metagenome (GOLD analysis project Ga0209088, IMG submission 187324) | Freshwater microbial communities from Lake Simoncouche, Canada to study carbon cycling - S_140625_EF_MetaG (SPAdes) (version 2) | ecosystem: Environmental > Aquatic > Freshwater > Lake ... | reverse complement strand
AAATCACAAGATCACATCCAAAGCCCGTTCGAGCAGTTCCAAGCCCACGAAGAAAGAAACAATCGTGATTGCTTGTCCGATGCGTCTTGCGCGTTGTGTCCAAGGCAAACTTCTCATGATCAGCCACGCTCCCAATATGCAAGAGCAGATGATTCTGCTTCTTCGAAGTTCTCGAAGTCACCACTGATGACAATTTGCTTTGCAGTGTCAGCGACAAAGTAGAAGCGAGTGTTGGCATCAAAGCCCCAAAAGATTTGTGTGTCATTGATGACGTAGATGTCTGGTGCGACTGGTTGTGAAAGTGTTGGATGAAGCATCATGCACCAACACTTTGGTTGTGCCTACGAACAATTGAAAGAACAGCGTCAGCCAAAGTGACACACTTGTCTGTTGTGCCATTTCCTAGATCAACAGACCATCTTGTTTCGTACTGCTTGACTCCACATGTTTTCGTGATTTTGACATCGCCAAAATAAAATTCTCTACCGTTGTAGGTCATGACTGGATAGCCATGAACTTTGCGTGTTTTGATTTGTGATTTCATTACGCACCAGCCTTGACCAAATGACGCTGAACTTTTGCAGTGTGGGTCTTGATGCTGTTATTCTTGGTCTCAATCATTTCGCCACATGAGCAGCGAGTTTTCCAACCAACTGTTTTCATCTCATTGCGAGAACGATCACTGCGAAGCAAAACACGATCAGATGAATGTGCAATCGGTGCTTCGTGGACTGGCATTGACTCTTCATTCATCACAAATTCATCGTGTGCTGCTTTGAGTTCCATTTGCGCTACTGGCCCGCTGATTTGGTAATCCTTGAACCAGCCGCATTCGCAACTTGCATTGACGCGATACATCTTGTGAGTGTGTGTGAATTCAACTCTGTGTTGTTGTGTCATTATGCATCCTGATCATTGACTGATGAATAAACTGAATGACCTTCAATTAAAGACCAGTGCAGTTTCGGTGAAAGATACCCGCCTTCATGAGTGGAGAAAATTAAACGTGGTGCGTCACCCAATCTTTCTGGTTGCTTCATTTCAAAATTTATAGTCACAGTGCCATCTTCCAATGGATTTTGTGCTGCTGTGATTAAATTTTTTGCAAAGATCAATGCTTCACTCACAGTTATTTTTGCAATCGTGTCGTGTGATCCTGTGATAACTATCTGATCAACTTCAGAAGTTACATACTCGTACTTGCCATTTTCAACTATCTGTTTCATTGCTACTCCTTTGTTGTGAGCCTTGCGGCTCCATGTTGTATTACAATCTCATAGATAAAATCCAGATTCAAGTCCATTCAAGAACTATTTTTTCGGCGTGTCTTTCGAACATCCGTTCTAACTTGTGTAGGCGTAAACCCGCAAGAATCTGCGCTTTTCCAGACGTTCAATTGGAACCTTGCCAGACTTTGACAACTTGAATCTCTCGATTGGATCCAATCCACCCCAGACTCCCCATTTGTCATCAAGCCCGATCTCAAGACAGAAACCAACCACAGGACATTCTTCGCAAATCTTTTTTGCAACTGCAAACAAATGTGGTTCATCATTTTCTGGAAAACAAATGTCAGGATCGTGCTGAATGCAGGCAGCGTCATGTTGCCATCCATCTGGCGGGGAACAGATCAGACACATGCCTGAATCAATCCATCCTTCGTGATCGCAATCTTTAATCATCTTGCAATTATGTCAGCGAAACCTTCGATTGATAGTCGCCACACACAGAACAACGTACGGGATTTGTTCCATACATGTTGTGTTGCATTTCAGCATTCACTGCAATCCAGCCAAACATATGTTTATTTGCAGCGCATTTCACGCAAACTACTTGATTGCTAAACACTTGAACCCAGAACAAAACTTTAGTCACCAATGATTCCAAGCGACTTCAATTTCTGTCTGACATCTTCTGGCATTCCAGCACCACGATTTGCTTCAAGTTGTTTCACTTGTGCTTTGTCTCGAAGATAGTTCTTCTCTGACTTCCAAGGAACCATGAAAGTTGCTGGCATCACGACATCAGATTGATTCTCATAATGTTTTTTCAAATGTTTCACTGCAAATTCAAAAGGCATTTTGTCATCAAAGATTTCAAACCATGCTTCAGCCATTGCAAGTTTCTCAGGATCAGTCTTGCGCGAAACTCTGGGATCAATCACTGATGCCATTGTGAGTAGTTGAATTACATGTTCAAATTTCATTGTTCCAACTCCAAATGATCTTGTTCACGAACACGATTAAGAATTCCTAGCCAACCACTTGCAGGTGATTGTTTCTGTCCACGTTGCGCCGCCAATCTGAGTTGATCGTATTGCTTGCGAAGTTTTGTAGGACTCATGATGTTTGCCTTCCAGAATTCGTCAGCCTGACACCAGTGGATTGCTTTTGTGATCTGCTCCCATGAGCGTTCATCAATGCGATGAAGTCTTTCCATTTCACCAAGCCACTTCTCTGTCACTGCTGGTCTCTTTGATCCGTTGGCTGCAATTAGATCAGCAAGCAGATTGCAAGCGTCATGAACCTCAGCGTCGAAAGACGCATGAGTATATATGGATGGTTCTATGGATGGTTCTTGTATGGTTAGGGTGACACCCACGTCACCCCGTAAGACCCCAGATGTCACCCCGTTGTCCCTAGATGTCACCCCGTTGCCGTGAATGTCATCCCGTAAACGATGTTGAGTTGTGCCATCACAGAGATCAGGACATCGCACCAGAACGTCATATCTATTTGGTCGCTTGTCATTCCTGTAGTGCGCCATGCCACCTTGATTTGTGTGCCGTGTGACTTCACCCAGACTTATCAGGTTCCCGATACAGCGTGTGACATTGCGCTCCGTCGTGTTTGCGTATTTTGCCAGCGTTTCAATCGAAGGCCATGAACCACCATCACCATCATGATTTGCAATTCCAAGCAAGACCAATTTGTCAGTACCGACTGATTTACTGTGATGTAGACACACCGCTATTGATTCGATGCTCACAAGGCATCAACGATATTGTGAGTCATAATGACTCCTTCCACATTAAGGAGTTGTTGAACAGGCTCGCATCACTTGAAATGGTGTGAGCCTGTTCCTTCACTCATAGGTTTTCTTGCAGTTCGACTTTTGAGTACTTCATACGCAGTGCTTCAACAACTGCGTTTCTTTCCAGTTCTGGAAGTCGAGCGATCTCATCAAGGCTGACTTCCACCATGTCAGAGCCACACAAGAATTCCAAAACAGCAATCAACACGAGTTCATGATTGTTGAAGGCTGGTTGTTCGATGTTGTCCAGCAGTTCAAAAACTTTGTCCCAGTGGATTGGAGTCACAGTGTCATGGTTCTTGAAAAGATAGTGATCTGCCATCCAAGTTGTTTGAACCAAATGTTCGCTTGCTGTCCTCATTGTTTTGCTCCTGTCATTAGTTCCAATGCCGATCTGATTACTGTCGAGATGTTTGTGTTGTGCTGGTTCGCCCATTGACGCACCGCCATCATCTGCTCATTGTTGAGTCGCAACGCAATCATGTTTTCTTTGTTTTCTTTTGCTTCGTCAGCCATTGCTAACTCCCTTCGTCATACAAAAGGTAGTCAGTTTGTCAGACAAAAGCAAGAAGCCCCGCCGATCAAGGCAGGGCAACTCACATCGCTCCAAGAAAAGCGATCAGACAGACAAGCGCAGATTGTCCATCCTCGAACGTAAGACAACAGCATAAACGATCAAGTCATCAATTTCCTCGATTGCTTCAGTGACAAGTTGTGTGTTGGATTTGAGTTCAATCGATTGCTGGTCGCCTTTTGAATACTGATCATTGCCAGTTCCAAGAATGCGATCACGCAATGATTCAACACAGTCAGTCACTTGATTGGATAGTTCTTCACTTGTCATGAAAAACCAACTCCAAGAATTCACACTTGCGACAAACTTTGTAATCGCCTTCTGTCGATTTCACATACAACATGTCATGACTACAAGACCGCGACATCTTGCCACCATCCTTTTCCGATTAAGAGTGTGAGCATTCCAGCAGGTGCTGCTTGACCTGATGAATTCTCAAACCAAGTTGATCCACCATCAAGTGCAGGTGACTGGAACCAAGTCTTGCGCCCTGACTGCTCAATTCGCAAGTGGTGATAATGACCCGTCAAAAGAATCGTTGCTTCACCAATGTCTTGTTGTCCATGAGCCATGTTCTTCCACCACTCAACAGCCTTGCCACGACACTGATGACCATGAGCAAGACCGACAACAGTTCCACAGATGTCGAGTGTGACTGTGAGTGTGTCGTATTTTGGGAACACAAATGAAACATGCTTGAAGTCAGGATGATCAGCCAGCGCATCTGCAACTGCAGAAGCCGCATCTAGCGCAAATGAATCTGTGTAAGTTGTTGCCATTGAATTTCCAACACGAACTGCTTCATCATGATTTCCACCGACACAAGGAACGATCACACGATCTGCATGTGGAGCAAATTGTTTGACCATGTGCAAGAGCAATCTGCGATAGACACGAATTTGTGAAGTCAGATCAAGATCAGTTCGCCAGATGTGCTTGCCACCTTGCGAGTTCATTCCTTCGATGCAGTCACCCAACTGTGGAAGATAGATTGCGTCAATCTGCCTTCCAGATTTCTTGAGTTCTTTCAGACGTATAACAGCCGCATCAATCTTTGACATGACATTTTCAATGATTTGGTCAGAGCCACCACCATCAATTTTTCCGATCTGTGTGTCTGCAAGTACCACAACATAAGCAAAACCACCTGAGCGTTGCTCTGTGTGGCTAGAATCAGGCTTCTGTGGCTTCCATTTATCAATGGTCTGTAGAAGATCGTCAATTGGCACTAAATTTCGACCTAAATGTGGTACGAAACTGGCCCGAAAACTTTCCAGCCATTCGCCATCCCAGCGTTGCCATTTTGAACGTCGAAGTCCCGTGATGCGCCACTTGGTTGGATCAAGTTCGAACTCAGCAAGAAGTTCAGCGTGATCAGGTTCATCGCCTGCAGTTCTTGGAACAGAAGTTAGTGTTCCACCCGATGAGTCGTATTCGATTGATGGTTCCCAGCCCTTTGGAATTTCTTTGGCAATACGTTTGCGTTGAGCGTCATCACCCAAAGCAGATAGATCATCTTTTAATGTCACGAGCAAACACATCCAATTTCTTTTTGTCCACGGAGTCTATGTCGCGTGAGAGTTTTACGATGAAGAACATAACCGTTTTTTTCCAACACTCTGGCGAGCATGGTCATTGATGTATCTGGATTGTCGATTGCTTTTAATACGGCTGCAGATTCTTTTTCAGGCAATGATTTTAATAGTTTGCCAACACCGCATATTGTGGAACAGTCAGGCAGGGAATTTAGGTCATCAAGCAGGGACACAAGAACACCTTTCATCAGGTCAGTTCTAGGTTATACACAATCAGAATTAGATTGTTGCTTTTCTGCCGCGTGTCGCTGGTTTAGTTACAAGTTCCTCGATGCAATTCAAACGATAATCAAGGTCTTTTAAGTTGGATTCAATCCTATTCACAGTACGCGATACATCTGCAAGTGACTTGCCACCATTCGCATCAGGGTGCAAAGGATAAGTAGCAGTATCGATGTAAGTCTTGATGGGTTTTACAATTGCCCACTTAATAAACATTCCAAGCAGTACAGCAATTGCGCTTAGGGCTGCTGCGTACTGACCCAGTTCTAAAATTCCCACGATTATTTTTTCTTGGCAGTCTTTTTCTTAACAACAGGTGCGACAACTTTAGTCTTTGCCTTTGTTGCTGCTGATGCTTTTTCAGTACCAACCAACAGGTAAGGATCAAGGTCTTTGCCTGCGCTCCATTTAGGATTATTGCGCAGTTCTACATGTAAATGTGGCCCAGAACTATTGCCTGAGTTCCCAGATTTTGCAATGACCTGTCCAGCAGAAACAACATCGCCAGCCTTGACAAGAGTTGCTGAAAGATGCGCGTAGATAAACCAACCACCATTAACTGATTGAACTAATTGTTGCCCGTAGGCAGCACCCCAGTTTGCTGCAGTGATCTTTCCATCTGCAACGGCGTGAACGTCAGTTCCAACTGGAACAGCGTAATCCACTCCCGTGTGAAAACCTTTTGACCACATGCGCCCAATTTTTCGATATCCCGTTGAAGGATTCTTGCCTTTGATCGGTGATGGCATTATTCGCTGACTCCATAACGATTGTCAGCAGGGTTCAACCAGTTGATCAAGATAGGAATTCCAGATGCCAAACTCATTGCAACAGCAGGGTGAATGTCTAAAGTGTCAAGATTTATTAAGAGCCAACCTAAAGCACCTGCGCCGAAAATCTTAGCGAATGATGCTATTGGTGAATATGCTAACCAAACTTTGAGTTGTTCCATTGCGATTCCTTAATCGTTAGTTGGTTGAATTGGTGGAATAAATTCGTCAAGTTCTTCATCATAAGAATAACCAATGCCAGCATAGACACCGCGTATGTTTCCGTTGTAGGAAGTCCGAACGCACTTCTGTCCACGAAAGTTTCCGTACCATTCTTCGGTACTTAAACCTTCAATTAGTTCTGTTTCATCAATGCCAGTAATAACTTCAGTTACTATTTTGTTGTCGTCTAAAAATGCGTAGTGTGCCATTATGAAAAAACCACATTTCCTGTGCCAGCAGTAATTGTTGTAACCTTAAATCCACCTGAAGGTGCAGCAGTTGTACCAGTTAAGCCTGCGCCAATCGTGATTGTTCGAGTGTCTGAGTATTTAAGAATAAGTACACCTGAACCACCACCAGCACCGCCAGTACCATAAGAACCAGCACCGCCACCTGTGTTTACAACACCTGCGCTCCCAGCACCGTTGCCGTAGCCGTTACCGCCACCACCAGAACCACCGCCACCACCAGAACCAGCAGGACTTGAACCACCACCACCGCCACCGCGTGTTACTGAAGTTCCAGTTATAGATGAAGCAAGTCCTGAACCACCTGACCCACCGTTGTTGGCTGAACTATCACCACCTGCGCCACCAGCACCACCGCCACCGCCACCGCCAAGAGCAATACCACCACCGTTCCAGTTACCAGTACCGCCAGCGTTACCTTGTCCATATGTTCCTGCTCCACCAGCACGATTTATGCTGCTAGAAGGACCACCACCACCACCAGAACCACCAGCAGTACCAACAGAATCATTACCACCCTTACCGCCACCAATACAAGTTAATGTAGAAAAAATTGAATTAGAACCGTTTGCTGTTACTGCGCCACCAGCACCAATAGTTACTGGATAAGAAGTTCTAGTAAAAAAAGGATCAGTAGACGCAGTTAAATAACCACCAGCGCCACCACCGCCAGTTCCATTAGTGCCAGTTCCACCGCCACCACCAGCGATTAGTAAATACTCAACTGAAAACTGCTTAACACGCGAAAGCCCTGTGTCCTTAATACCGCTAGCAGAAAGAAACTTTACAGCCATTACAGCGCGGCAATTTCGGCTTCAGTTAAGCCAAGGGCTGCAAGTTTGGCTAGTGCGCTTAGACGGGCTGTAATTTTGGCATCGGCTTCGGCTTGCGCTTCTGCGTTCGCTGTTTGTAGTGCCTTGTATGCGTTAAATTTCTCGTCAGTCATTTCGCGTACTTCGTCATCTATTTGGATTAGTGGTTTTGCCATGTCATTCCTTAGTTCTTGTAACCGTATACGCGGATTGTGCCACCAGTTAAAGTTCCAGTGCTAGGGGTCAATGTGAAATCTGTGTATGAAGTTGTGTTTGCAAGATAACCAGTTCCTAAACGACTCCCAGCGCCAGTTGCTGTAAGACTGTTAAAAGTTTGAAAAGTTGTGTTTTTTGCTGTAAATGGGTTTTGCAAATCCAAGTTAAGATTTAATACGTTTGCTGTGCCATAACCTACAAGTGTAAAACTAGCCGCGTTATTATCCTTGTCACCTGTAATAGTACCTGCTGCGTAACTAGAAGTTATATACCCTGCGTAATACCCAGTAACCGTTGCCCCAAGTTGTAGCGCAAGATTGTGACTAGCCGAACCAACTCCACCACTTAGAATTATTTTGTAGGCGTCATAGGTTGTGCTGAATGCACCCGTAACTGTCACGCTCGAAACTGTTGTGCCTATTGTCTGGGTTTTGATCAAAGTTAATCCACCTGCAGTAGTAGGTGATAAAAATCCAACAGCCATTATGCAATCTCCGAACCAAATACTCCAAATGATAAATTTGCTGTACCTGCATAGACGGTAATTACATCTGTGGCATCTAGGGTTAAGCCAATAGTAAGAACAGTTGTATCTGCGCCGTTAATTGTTACGTCATAAGCAATGTAGTGTTCGTTTGCTAATGTTGCGCCATTAGGTCGAACAGCAATTCGGTAACTATCTGCTGTTGCTGCGCGATTAGCAACGGAGATTGTAGAAACTACTGTTTCTGTTGCAGCAGGTACTGTGTAAAGAGTTGTTGCGGTTGTTGCTGATGGTGCTGATTGTCCTAAGACTTTATATACTGTTGCCATTTGTTATGCTCCCATTAGTAGAAATATGTCTTTTAATCCTGCGCCGCCACTTGCGCCACCACCTGTAAATAGAATGGAAACACCTGCTGACGTAAAGTATAGAGTTCCGCCTTGAAACTGCGTTAGCGTTAATGATGCGCCAGAAACCGTTGCTGTTCCTGCCGTGACCGTACAAGCACCTGTTCCAATGTTCTGGATAAACAAAGTGTCACCAGCAGCAAACACACTTGTATTGACCGTGATCGTTGTCGCGCTTGCTGAGTTCATTACAACTCGTGTGCCTTTATCGGCAGCGACTAGAACGTACGATGCAGTCTTGGTACTTACTGTCTGGTTGTAATCGTTAGCCTGCAACGCATTAACTTGGGCAGCAGTAAGAACTTGTCCTGCTGTGAATGTCTGTATTGCCATAATTCCTAAAGTCCTAACTGATTTACATCTAGAATACCAAACTCAAGGTCATCCAACACGAGACTAGCATAATCAAGGGTTTCAAATCCAAAAATGACACGATGCTGAAATGGTTGCATGTCGTGTTCAATCTTAATTATGACCGCATATTTATTGATTGGTGAGCCTACGCCATTTGGAGTAAATTTAATCTGACAGACATCGTTGATCTCTAATCCTAGAACTTTGATTTGTTCTGGTGATGTCAAGGCTTCCAACTGAACAGCAAGAGTTTCAAAGCGATATTCAGGCTCAGAATAAATGCTGACTAAATAGTCTGCCAACGCTTCAGCATCTGCGTCTGTGTCTAGAAGCAGACCCGTTTGAATCAATGCCTGCTGCCCGTAGGTGCTAATTGAATCAGCATCTTGTGCAATTGCAGTTCCACCATTCAAGCGTTCAACTTGAACATAGTTGTAAAGCAATTCAGAACCATAGACCACATTGACATCACTGAATTTAATTCCAGAACCATCATCAGCAAATATAACTTGACCAGCAGAAACTGGTGCAACCGTTCTATCTTTGAAAACGAATGAACCATCTTTACCGATGAAGATAGAACCTGGTTCTGAACTGTTTACTAATTGCAAATACTCAAGTGCGTTAGTGCCATCATCAACTGCATCTGCTTGAAGTAATTCTGAACCCGCATCTATGTCTCGAAACGATGCGGGCCACGCAACTTCCGAACGATCTAGAACAGCGTTGAGTCTTGCTCCAGTCAATTGTGAGATAGCAGTATGAGCAGACAAAGCACCTTGGGCTAATTGTGTAAAGCCATCAACGCAATCTGCACCTGCAGTTGATAATCCTGAAAGATCATAACTCAAATTCCAGTCATCAACTACTCCATAGAAAACTGCAGAACCACCAGTTGAAACCCTGACTGTTCGCTTTGGAATGATTTGCCCATAGTACGGACTGGAAACATATTCTGGATCAAAAACTCTTGTGTTGTTATTGAATTCAATATTTGCAACTCCAGCAGTGAATCTGTCCAGTTGTCGTGACTTTCCACGCTTGACTGAAACTTGTCGCACAAATTCTGATACATCGTAGAACAATGTTCCTGCAAGTAAGTAATCGGTGTTGTCCAACACGCCTGCAACGGGATCATCTAGCAAAAAGAATGGGCCGCCTAAGCCCGAAACATCGAAACCAATTTCAACTGTTGTATCTGGAACAGCCATTTACGCACTCGCAAATACTGGGCCTGATGACTTCTCAAACTTCTTGATAGCATCAACTATTTCACGACCAACTTGTGCACCATTGGTTCCCATACCAGCATTCACATTGATGTTGTAAACCACACCCATTGGCATATTGTTACCAGTCAAAGGAATCACTGCTTCAGGGCCTGCTTCACCAATCATTGCAAGTGTAGGGCCAGTGACAATTCCACCTGCTGCCATCATTGGAATCTTTTTCAGTTTCTCTAGCAAGGCTTGATTGATAGGAGTCTTTGCTGGTGCTTTGAAAGTAGGCTTTGCGGCGGCAGGTTTTTTGGCACTGCTCTTTGTAGTCTTGCTAGGATCAGCGGCTGTACCTGTATCTTGAGTTGGAGCCATGATGTTTCCATCAAGACCAATACTGAATCCTGCAGCAGCAATTGCTGCCTTGACTCCATCGACCAATGCTTGACCAGCATCGATGCCTGTCTGATAGAACTGCTTTCCAGCGGCTTCACCAAGTTGTTCTGCAATCGATGCAGTTGCTTGAACTAAAGTATTGACTTGATCTACAACTGTTGCTCCACCAGCAATAATTTCATCAGCAATTGCAGTTCCCGCATCTGCACCTGCAGCAAGGACTTGACCAATTGCACTCTCAGATAGACCCAAAGAAATTAAGGTTTTTACCTTGTCAGCAAACTGAGTCGCCAGTGCTGCTTGATCTTGCAAAACTTGAATGAATGATTTCTTTTTGGTGATGGAATTCGTTGCCAATGTTTGTGCTGCTTGCAAATTTTCTAAGGCAATTTGAACGGCTTCAATGTTGTTGGTGTTCAGCGATCTATCGTATTCTATTTGCGCCTGAGTCAGAGCCATTTGTGCATCAATGGCACTTTGAACACTGTTGGCAGAATCACCCTGAGCAGCACCAAAATTAATGACTCCAGTGATTGCATCTTTGACTGCATTTTTAATGTTCTTAAATTTCTCTTTGATTGCGTCAAGTTGATCAGTACGACTCTTGAGTTCATTTCCAAGTCGTGCCATTGCTGCTTGTGTTTCTTTGCTCAATTCTTTGACAGAACTTGTAGCCTTAGCACTGCTGCCACCAAGACCTTCAAATTCAAGATTCAAATTTTGAAGTTGTGCAGCAACACTTGTGACTCTTGCGGGTGCATTGTTGCGACCTTCGGATCGTGCAACATCGCGTGATTTACTCGATAATTCTTTTTGCAGTAAAGCATTTTTGTTTCTTGTTGCATCGATCTCATCTTGAACTCCTGCAAAAGAGTTTCGCATTCTTGCACCAGCAATGACGCTCTTGTTGGCAGTGACAGTTGTTGCGTCACCAAGACCAGTCATCAAAATGATTAGTTCCGCAATACCAATAATCAGCAAGCCAATACCAGTGCCAGCAATTGCAATTCGTAAAGCACGACCAAAGATTGTTGTGGCAACTGTTGCTTCACCTGCAGCAAAAGCAGTTCCCTTGAACAATGCAATGTTTGTTCCCATGATCAGGTTCACAGTTCCCATTACTTTTGCAATGTTAGAAATTGCACCAAGGAACGCGCCAAGGATAAATAGTAAAGGGCCTAGGACTGCAATCAAACCAGCAAAGAAGATAATGGCTTTTTGTGTGACAGGGTTTAATTTTGCAAAACCATTGAAGAAATTTTGAAGTGCTTCTGCAACTCTCATGATTGTTGGTGCTAACTGTTCACCGATCACAAGTGCAGCAGTTTCCATACTGCCTTTCAACTTTTCAAGCGAACCTGACAAACCAGAATTTCTTGCTGCTGCCATGTCTGCTGCTGCACCAGCAAGACTTGATGCAGAAATGTATTTGGCAATACCAGTTGATCCTTCATTGTAAAGAATGTTTGCAGCACGAAGCGCATCAGAACCAAAGATTGTTTGCATCGCTGCAAGTCTTTGTTCTTGCGTCAGACCTTTGAATCCGTCTTGAACTTCACCAGCAATTTCAGTTAGGTCTTTCATGTTTCCTGAAGAATCAAAGAATTCAATTCCAAGTTGCTTCATGATTTTTGATGCTTCAGCAGAAACAGGATTCAGACGTTGCAAGAATGTTTTGAAAGAAGTACCAGCGTCAGAACCACGAACTCCAGCATCAGCAAAAGCAGCAAGAGCAGCAGTAGTTTCTTGAATAGTTAAACCAGATGCAACTGCTTGTTGTCCAACCTGCTGCAATGCCAAAGCAATGTCAGATACGTCAGCAGCAGAAGCGTTGGCAGCACCAGCAAGAGCATCAACAATTGAGACTGAATCTTTTGCACCAAGATTGAAAGTGTTCATTCCTGCAGACATGACAACTGCAGAATCTGCAAGTTCCATTCCCGATGCTGCAGCAAGGTCTAAAGTATTTTTAAGCGCACCAGAAGAAATCTCAGCAGGTGTGATGCCAGCCTTCGAAAGTTCAAGCATTGCTTGCGCGGCTTCATTGGCACTGAAGATTGTGTCAGCACCAAGTTGTTTTGCAAGATCGGAAAGATTTTTTAGACCTGAAACTGGAGTGTTCGTTGCAACAGCAACTTGTGCCATTGCAACTTCAAAGTCTGCAGCAGTTTTGATTGACGCAGCACCAACCAAAGTCAGTGGCAACGTGACATTCATCGAAAGTGATTTGCCAACATTCGACATTGTTTTTCCAATGCCAGCAGTACCAACAACAAATTTGTTGAAAGAACCTTCAGCCTTGCGAATATCAGCAAGTGCTTTGTTTAGTCCAGCAGGGTTCCATGCGCTAACAATTGGGACAATGATTGCCATTACTTCACCACCAGATTCTGATTCACTTGCTTACTAACTTTATCTAATGATTGAAGCACTGATCTTTGAACAGTTGTCATGTGAAGCATTGCTGCACGCCAGACGTAACGTGATGGTCTGCCCTGCAGTTTGTCAATCATGCTTCGACCTTGACCATTGATTGCATGGGATCGAGTCCCATCCTTGTAGGCATAGTCTCTAGTTCTTCCACCAGATTTGACTTTGTTGCGACGACCAGCCATGTCAGCAATTTGCAGACCCGCTGCTCCGTAGGTTCCTTTTTTGCCACCAACATAAATTGAGACAAGTGATGTCTCATTTTTTTGTGTGCGTCGAGTGAAAGAAGTTCTCACAGAAACTTTGATTGCAGCCTTGTTCCAACCAGTTCTTCCCTTATGGTTCATGCCACCATTGCGATCAAATTGGCGACCCATCAAAGGTGGAGCATCTGGAAGGTAGGACTGAATGGAAGCACGCACTGGTTCAGCAGCAACCTTCAAATCAATTCGTGCTTGATTTGTCATTTTGTTAGGCAATAGTTGCAGTTGCTTAATGGTTTCAGGGATTCCATAAACCTGAACTGTTGTCATCTATTGCCTGCCATTCATCATTTGCGCTTTGTGTCGAAGGTACATTCCCATGGTGAACAACATACGATCTGACTCATTCAACAACACAGATGGAGCAATACCTGTTTCACACGCTAGATAAGCGATGAACCAATGCTGACTAGAATCCCCTAGCCCTTGGATTTTGGGTCGTCATCACTTTGTCCGATGCTTTCAACATCGTCAAGCCATGAATCAAAATCTTTGCCAGTAACTTTCGTACGATTCTCTGAATGCCATGCAAGCCATAACAGGTCAGTGAGACGCATCTCTTGTTCGAAACGCGCCACACTGCGACTGTATTTTTCTTCGAATGCAACTAGGTCTTTTGCTGAACAGGTGACATCTTTTGCAGTGCCATCTACGAATTCAACGCGCAGGTTTATTCTCATGTTATGCAGTCGCTCTGGTTACAGTACCTGATGTAGGCCATGTGACAGACAGAGTGGCAATGTCGCCTACGCTGCTTGCAAATGGACTGTACTGATTGACAAGGCAAACAGATGTGTAAGAAGGGTTTGTTGCAGTGACAGTTCCTGATGTTGGAACGATTACAACAGTTGCCAAAGTGTTAAACAATGGGAACAGAGTTGCGTCTACTGATGCTGCGCCGAAGTCTTGCATGAATGAAAGTGTTACTGAACCAGTCTTTAGGCCACCAATGCGCTCACGGAAAGTTCCACCAAAGGCAGTTGTTTCCAAGTCATCGGATTCTAAAGCGAGTTCAGCACTGTTTAAACTTGTTGAAAAGTTTGTGCCATTGACTGTAATCTTGTAGTCGGTTGCTGCGAATTTCGCCATGTGTTTGTTGCTCCTAGTTTGCGTAGCAAAGCACTGTGAACTCTGCTGATAAATATGTTACCTCACCCACGGTAAGTTCACCGTAGTTTCGGGAGTCGATCACTCTCAGGTCAAATGCTTTTCCATTAAGTGTCTTATCTGATTCTATCGCCAGTTTGACTGATGATGATCCTGTTGAAGAAACATAAGCATCAAGTGCATTCTGACCTGTTCGTTCTGACACACGACCAACAATCAATGTGACTGCAAATGTGTATGTGTTCATTCCACGACCAAAAGTATTGTCATATTCCACGCCTTGCGGCAGGATGATTGCAATTGGTGGGCTGGGATTGTCAGGAACAGTTGCTGCAGTGCGAAGTCCACTGATGGTTGCAAGGTTTGCTGCAAGACCAATTCGGAGTTCAGATATCAAAGCCATTAGGCGAAGTTCCTAAGTTTGCGATACGGAGCAACAAGTTGTTCAACATCTGGATCAAGATAGCGACTGACACGCATTGCGCCCATGTCACCGAATCCAGCAATTCCAAGTGGACTGTCAAGACGCTTGAACAAACGTGACGACTGAACAACACAAGCCTGAGTGATTGCAATTGGGACTGCAGGCCAACCAAAGACACCAGTGACTTTGACAAGGTTCTGCTCTGACTCAACTGGGAACAAGTAGTTTTCAACTGCACGAATGCGAGTGTAGGGAACTGTCAGACCATCTGTGTATCCGTTTGATGGTTCAAGTTGATAATCGCCAACAGCCCATGTCACATCAAAGATGCCATCGCCACCTGATGAAGTCATCAAGGTGATTGCAGTTCCAGCAAGATCGTCTGTCTGCACAACAAAAGAATCATCTGCTGCGTAGAAGCGCGTTGCAGTTCCAAATGAATAGAACGAGCGCATCGCATGTCCATCGATAGCCCGTGATGCAGATTCAATTGCCATCTCTAGCAATGTGTCATCTACGGCATCCGAAATTCTTAGTGCGGCCTTCACTTGTGAAAGTGTGGCGTATGCGTTGGTAAGTGCCAATTGAAACTCCTAAGTCTGTTCTTATTCTACGGCAGACAAAACAAAACCCCTGCCGAAGCAGGGGCCTGTTTGTGGTTTCTAGTAGG
>Ga0209088_10001425_pt1 | contig 15447 bp, 19 predicted proteins | sample S_140625_EF_Meta_FD_187324 | JGI IMG/M metagenome (GOLD analysis project Ga0209088, IMG submission 187324) | Freshwater microbial communities from Lake Simoncouche, Canada to study carbon cycling - S_140625_EF_MetaG (SPAdes) (version 2) | ecosystem: Environmental > Aquatic > Freshwater > Lake ... | reverse complement strand
GGCAACGACACAGCTAGTATTGAAGGTTTTGTTGGTGTACCTGCAACTAACGATACCCATGACGGATTTACTCGTAAAGAGATTCAAAGAGCCAGGGCATTAGACGCAAAGATAGCCAAGTTACAACAACAACGCTTAGACGCTTATCGTAAAGCTCAAGCTGACCGCAAATCTACTATTAAAGAATTGGTTGACCCAACTCCAAAAAGCAAGCAAAAGAAAAATAAAGTACAATCCAATCAAGAAGTTAGCGAAGATATACCGTCTGAGATAACTGTATTAGACAATACCATCGCTAACCTTGTTAAACAACAACAAGAACTTTTGCATGGCGTAATGCTTAGACAAGAGCTAGTTCGGATTCAAACCGAAATGGCAATTTTAGAAGCCAAGCGTATGCAAGAATTAGACGATGAGGAAGCGTTATTACTACTACTTTAAATCCACACCAACAATACAAATTAGCCTATGAACACCTTCATGCCGGCAGATTAGAAGCAGGATTTAGATTATTTGAATATCGTTGGCACGATGCGGTAATAGCAAATCAAGCCCAACCGTACACTCAGCCATTAAAAATGCCTGTTTGGAGAGGTGAAAGCTTACTAGGTAAGACTATTACTGTACTTGCAGAGCAAGGCTTTGGTGACATTATTCAATATGCTCGATTCTTGCCATTTTTAAAGGCAATGGGGGCTAAATCAGTAGTCTTATTACAAAACGGCTCATTACATCGTTTATTTGGGCAAATGGATTGCGTTGATGTCTTTAGCAATATGCCAGAAGAAGGCGTAGCTACTGAATCAGACTACTGGATTGGCATAATTTCGCTGCCTTATTACATTAGCCTAGCACCAGCGTATGCAAGAGCGTTATTCCCCATGACAAACAAGAAAATAGTGGGTTCAGAAGGCTATTTAGACGCTTTGCCTAGCAATATTCCTAAAAAACTAGCTGTAAATTGGTCTACTTCTAAAGGTCTTTTACATTATGTACGCACAATGCGACCTGAAGTTATGCTTGAATTAGTAGGAACTGATGCTTATTCATTTAACCCCCAAGAAGATAGGTTTTGGTCACCTTTACCTAATGATGGTTGGAAAGAGGATTGGAGCAAAACTGCAAGCCATTTAAAAGCTTGTAAAGGGCTTGTGACAGTCGATACAGGCATAGCCCATCTAGCTGGCGCTTTGGGTGTTAAAACCATCTGCATCATGCCTAAAAAAGAATTTAAATGCTGGCGTTGGAAGCATGGCACTTGGTACGACTCAGTAGTTACAGTAGAAGAAGAAGAATTGCACAAAATACCTGAATTAATAGGGAGAATGTAATGATTTGTCCTAAATGCGGATGGACTGAAAACAGTCATATAGAAACTAAAAAATCTGATAAAGACCATTATTTAGAGTTTTGGGGATATACCCTTGGTAGCCCCGAAGCTGAACAAGCCTGGAAAGAAAAGCAAGAAATGATTTACAGAGAAACCGCTATGGTGATGTCTGACATTGATGGCTATGTAAGCCAGGTTGATGGTTCATGGATTGATAGTCGCTCTAAGCACAGAAACCACCTAAAACAGCACAAAATGATTGAATTGGGCAATGATGTGCCACAACAACATAAACCCATTGAAATTAACAATAAATCCAATGAAGCAAGAAAGCGTCAAATTGCTGAAATGGCGTATTCCAAACTTAACTACCGATAGGAACAATCATGTCAGAAGAATTAGACCGTAGGTCACTCATTGAAGCCGCAATGGAACAAGCTGAAGAAGGTTCTTTGGAAGCACCACAGGAGATAGAAATTGAAGCTGCTCAAGATGATATTTCCGAAGAATCTGCTCAAGAGAAAGCTCGAAATGAGAAAGGGCAATTTACTAAACAAGAAGAACAATCGGATGGTGAGGCTTCTGAACCTGAAATTAGAGCGTCAGAAGAGGATTCAGAGGAACAAGTAACCTATAAACGCCCAACTACTTGGAAAAAGGAATACAAGGAAATTTGGGACAAGATGGAAAAAGGTGAGCAAATTGGTCGCAATGACTTTGTCAAATTTGCCGAATATGCCAACCAGCGAGAGTCTGAATATCAGCGTGGCGTAAGCACTTATAAGCAAGAAGCCGATGAAGCTCGTAATTTAAGAGAGGCAATTACCCCTTTTGTGCCAGAACTAGAAAAGCAAGGAATTAACCCTGCTACTTGGATTAACAACTTAGGTCGGGCACACATGGTTTTATCAAATGCCCCCCAAGAACAAAAAGTTCAAATGTTTCAAAAGCTTGCAAGCGATTATGGTATACAATTAAACAATATGGGCCAAGTACAACAACTTGACCCTTATGCTCAACAACTGATGAACCAGTTAAATTCTGTAAATCAGGAAGTAAGCGTAATAAAGAATAGATTTGCCCAAGAGGAAAATAACCGCCTTATGGGAGAGATTGAAAGCTTTAAGAGTGGTGGTAATGCACCCCACTTTGAATTGGTAAGGGAAGAAATGGCTCAACTCCTTGAGCTAGGGAAAGCCCAAGACCTGAAAACGGCTTATAAGTTAGCGGTTCGTATTAACGATGAAGCATGGGCTTTAGAATCAGAGAAACTCATCTCTGGTGCAAAGCAACAATCTTCAAAGGCGAACCAGGTAGCTAAAGCTAAGGCTGCAGCAGTTAGTCCTCGTTCCGTTACTCCTAGCGGACAATCGACAAATGGCTCAGACAAGAAGGATAGACGCTCATTGATAGCCGAACAATTAAATTTAGGCACATTGAGTGGCAGGGTTTAACTTAGTCTAATTTTGGACACATTTTTTAAGGATATTTATCATGGCATTTGCTAATAACGCAATTACCGATATTATCGCTACAACCATTCAAAGTCGTAGCGGTGAATTGGCAGACAACTTAACACAAAACAACGCAATTCTTCAGCGTTTGAACCAAAGAGGGAATGTCCGTCCCTTCAGCGGCGGAAATGTAATTTTAGAAGAAATCATGTACAACGACCCAAATACTAACAACGCTAATTCATATAGCGGTTACGAAGTATTGAATATTGCTCCAGATAGCCCTATTTCTGCTGCTCAGTACAAAATTGCTCAGTACGCTGATGCAGTTACTATGTCTGGCTTGGAAATGTTGCAAAACAGCTCTAAAGAAGCAATCATTGACCTATTAGATGGTCGTATGCAAGTTTCTGAAGCTCGCTTGCTAAACCGTATCTCTGGTGACTTGTTCCTAGACGGTACAGGTAATGGCGGTAAGAACCTTGATGGTTTGGCTGCTGCTGTTTCTTCTACTCCAACAACAGGCACATACGGTGGTATCAATGCTGCTAACTTTGAATTTTGGCGCAATGTGGCAACAACTGGCACAGCTATCACTACTGCAAACATCTTGGCTAAGATGACTTCTACAGCTATTCAATTAGTTCGTGGAACAGACAAAGCTGATTTGATTGTTGCTGATAACAACTTCTACAGCCTGTATGTACAGTCATTGCAAGCTATTCAGCGTATTGCTTCTGAGGAATCAGGCGCTGCTGGTTTTGCTTCATTAAAGTTCTACGGTGGCGGTACTTCTGCTGATGTGGTATTGGGTGGTGGTTATGGTAACGAGCAACCAACTAACACAATGTACTTTTTGAACACCAATTACATTTTCTTCCGCCCACATAAAGAGCGTAACTTTGTACCTATTGGTGGTGAGCGTCAGTCTATAAATCAAGACGCTATCGTGAAGCTCTATGGATTTGCCGGCAATATGACAACTTCTAACCGCTTCTTACAAGGCATTATGACTAACTAATAATTGGGGAGAAATCCCCTTTTATTAAAGTCTATTTAACTATTTAAGGAAATAATCATGGCATATACCATTACCCCCCTATCAGGGATTGATTTAGTTGACACACAAACTGTTGCAGAATTGGCTGCTAATGGCACAACAGTACCTACATTTGGCCCACTAGGAGCAGAAGTATTTGGCTCTGATGGTCGTAGATATGTATGGGCAAAAGCTGGTGCAGCTATTACAGCTTCAACAACAACTTGTTCCATTAACGCTTCAACTTTTGTAGCAACTGCTTCTGCTGGTACTTATTTAGCTCCAGCTACAGCAATGGCTTCTGGTGACTACGGTTGGTTCTCAGCAGCTTCTGTTTAATTTTGATGTAGGCAGCAGCACCTTGGGACTCTCTCAAAAGGGGAGTCCCTTTTTTCTTTTTAACAACCTAATCCCTTAGGAGAATTAAATGGCTCTTGAATCAGATAATCGCAACGCAGACTCACAATTAGCAGTACGCTTTTACAAGCGCCCCGTAGAAATTAAAGATGAAACTCTTGCCCAAGGCAGACCAATCTTTAAAGAGATGGATTTCATCACTATTATGACTCCTGGTGACCAGCTTAATATCATTGACACTATTGCTGAAGAACGCCATAAGCGTAGATTTCCGCTACATTGGGCTGATTATCAGAACAAAACTGGAAACCATGAAGGTTTTACAGGAACACCCCTTTCAGAATGGCCTTTATTGAATATGGGGCAAGCCGAAGAACTTAAAGGTATCAAATTTTATACTGTAGAATCGGTTGCTAATTGCAGCGACCAACAATTACAGCGTGTCGGCATGATTGCTGGTATGTCTCCATATGCTTTTAGGGACAAAGCCAAAGCTTTTCTGTCTGTAGCCAACCAAACTGCTGACATTTCTAAGCGTGAAGAAGAAATAGCACAACTTAGAGAAGAAAATGCTAAAATCAAGGCAGAAACAGACGCAAAGCTGGCTGAGATGCAATCTCAGATGACGGCTCTACTTGCCGCTGTTGGAACTAAAAAACCACGCAAAACCAAAGTAGAAGCAAGGGCTTAATATGTCATCAACGATGCTACAACTCGTAAATCAAGTTCAATCTGAGCTTAATTTAGCCATTACTCCCAATGTGGCAGGAAATCCTAGTCAAGATGTGCAACAAATCTTAGCTTTGATGAATGGCGCTGGTTATGAGCTAATTAAAGAACATGATTGGCAAGCTTTACAAGTGCAGTATCGTTTTTACACTCAAGCTATTACAACAAATGCCACCTCAGTCAATGGTTCTACTACTTTGACTGTTGCTGGCAGCACAAATATTAGTGCCGTTACTAATCAATGGCAGATTACTGGTTATAACATTAACCAAGACACCAATGTAGTATCAGCAGATAACACCTCAAAGCAAATTGTAATGAGCCAAATGGCTTCAGGAACAGGCACAGGCTCTGTTGTACTAGCGCAGACTGCTTACGACCTTCCTGCTGACTTTGAAAACATTACAGACAGAACCCATTGGGATAAAACTAAGCATTGGGAAATGTTAGGGCCTGAAGATGCCCAGCAATGGCAATGGCTAAAATCTGGTTATATCTCAACTGGCCCTAGAATCCGTTGGAGAATCTTAGACAACCAGTTTCAAATCTGGCCTCCAATGAATACCCAAGAGTATTTAGGATGGGAATATCGTTCTAAAGGCTGGGCTAGAAGTGCTAACGGTACTATTAAAAACAGTTTTACAAACGATGATGACACAACTGTTCTTGATGACCGTATTATGGTTATTTATACCAAGCTTAAATACTTCCAAATTAAGTCTTTTGACACTACTTCTTTAACTCAAGATTATCAGCGTTATTTGTCGATTGCTAAAGCTAACGATAAAGGTGCTCCTAACCTATCATTTGCTCCTAATCCAAGTCAAGTACTTATTGGATGGGCTAATATTCCTGACAGCAACTACGGCACATGATGAGAGCAAAGCCTTTTACTGCTCTTACAACCTCGATGACAGCCCCTATTGGGGGCTGGAACGCTAGGGATTCTGTAGCTGCAATGCCGCCTACGGATGCGGTTACTTTAACTAATTTATACCCTACGCCTACTGATGTAGTGCTACGCAAAGGTTATTCTAAGTTTTCCATAGGTATTACAGGTCAAGTTAATACTTTGATGAACTATGCTGGCGCAACAACCCAAAAGTTGTTTGCTGCTGCTGGAACAACTATTTATAACTGTGATACCGCTACTGCAACATCGTCTTACACAGTTACTAACGACAAACTTCAATATGTCAATATTAGTAACTCTGGTGGCAACTTTATGGTTGCTTGTAATGGTGTAGACCCCACCTTAATCTATAACGGCACTAGCTGGATTAAGATGGCTACGACTACAACAGCCTCTGCAATTACTTCTATTACCCGTGTTGGGACGCTTGCCACAATGACAACTACTACCCCTCATGGGTTAGTAACAGGCAATCAAATAACCATTACTGGCAACCTTCCTACGGCTTTTAATGGTACTTATATTGTTACAGTAACAGGCGCAAGCACCCTTACTTATGTAATGGCTACTACCCCTGCTACTGATGCCCTAACTATTGGCACTTATGTAGTTAATTTTGGTGTTACTGGGGTAAACCCTAATACATTTGTTAATGTAAACCTATTTAAAAATCGTCTATATTTTACGCAAAAAGACACTCTTAAAGTTTGGTATTTACCAGTTAATGCTTTAGGTGGTGCAGCTTCTTTACTTGATTTTGGTGGCGTTGCTCGTAATGGCGGTTTCTTACAAGGCATGGCTACTTGGACTATTGACGCTGGTCAAGGTGCTGATGATTACGCAGTCTTTGTTACCAACATGGGTGAAGTTATTGTCTATAACGGCACAGACCCTGATAATGCAGCTACATGGGCATTAAAAGGCGTATGGCAATTAGGTTATGTATTTAGCCGTAGATGTTTTTATAAATGGTCTGGTGACATTCTATTATTGACCCAAGATGGTTTAGTGCCATTAGCTTCTGCGTTGCAATCTAGCCGATTAGACCCTAGAGTTAACATTACCGATAAAATCTTTTTTGCAATTTCTCAAGCAGCAGATGTGTATTCAACTGAATTTGGTTGGCAAGTTATTTATTATGCTAAACCCAATATGCTTATTATTAATATTCCTAGCCCACAAGGGGTAGAACAATACTGTATGCACACCATTTCTAAGGCTTGGTGCAACTTTACTGGTATTAATGCTAAGTGTTTTGAGCTACATAATGACGATATATATTTTGGTGGAAGTGGTTTTGTAGGCAAGTTTTTTGACACTAACGCAGACAATGGCGCTCAAATCTCAGCTACTTGTCAGCAAGCTTATAGCTATTTTGACACCCCAGGACAACAAAAACGCTTTACTATGGTTCGCCCTACATTCTTAGTAGATGTGGGTGCGCCTGGTATTTACTGCGGTATTAATACCGACTTTCAAACCCAAAACAACCTTGGAAAAGTAACATTCCAACCATTTGTTTCTACAACTGGTATATGGGATGTAGCTAAATGGGATGCAGATGTATTTGCTGGAAACCTAGTTATTTCTCGCCAATGGCAGGGAGTTACAGGTTTAGGCTATTCTGGTGGCATTAACTTAAATATGGTTTCTGCTGGTATTGATGTACATTGGGTTTCTACCGATTTTGTAATGGAAAAAGGTACTGTAATTTAATGATTACTAAGAGTATAATCGGCTTTGCCGACCCCTTGGTAATTAAACTAAACACTTAGGAGTAGGGCAATGGCAATTAACGACACCGCATCGGGCAACCCAGATTTTGTCAATTATTGGCAACAGCAAGGTGGCTCACCTGGACAATCGTCAACAGGTTTAAATGGTGGATTGATGAATGTTGGTCAGCCTACAGGTAGCCAAGATATTGGCGCACAGATGCGTGACCTTTATAGTCAAGGTTATAGCGGTGGTCAATTAGCCGCTAAAGCTCAACAAATGGGCATTAACCCACAGCAATTTGCCCAAGCTACTGGTTTGCCAATAGATATTGTGAATCAAGCTTATGCTGGCGCTTCTGCTTATCAAGGTGGTATTGGCGCAGCAGACCGCAATATTGCTGGAAGTGCTGGTTTTGTTAAGCCTTCTAATCCAAGCACAGCACCCAATACAAACCCTTATGGCATTACTACTCCAAATCAATTTGCTAGTAGTACAAACCCTTATATTCAAGCTGCACAACAAACTTCTTTAGGCAATCTTGCTGGCGCACAAACAGCTACTGCTGCTAATCGTGTAAACCAACAGACTCCTTATGGTTCTTTGCAATATACGCAAACAGGTACAGATGCCCAAGGTAATCCTATTTGGTCGGCTAATCAAACATTAAGCCCACAGTTACAGGCTTTAACTCAACAGTCTTTATCGGGTTTACAACAGTCTTTGACTAATCCTGCGTATGGCATTAATCCTGGTCAAACATATAGCGATGCCATTATGCAACGCTTACAGCCACAGCAACAACAAGCTCAAGGTCGTTTAAGCGCTCAGTTAGCCAACCAAGGTATTATGCCTGGTTCAGAGGCTTACAATCGTGCTATGACATTGCAAGGTCAGACTCAAAATGACCAGTTAACAAGTGCTATTGTTGGTGGTATGCAAACAGGTTTACAAGCTAATACTGCTCAAAACCAAACCGCAGCTAATATTAAGTCTTTAGCTACTCCTGGTTATGTAAACCCTTATAGCCAAGCAGCTACAACAGGCCCTGATTACACAGGTGCTTACGCTACCTCTAGTGCTGCTGACATTGCTGCACAAAACGCTAGAAATGCTCAACAAGCTAACTTGACTTCAGGTTTGTTTGGTCTTGGAACTGCTGGAATATTAGGTAGTGGTGGTTTAACTGGTTTAGCTAGTGCAATCCCAGGTGCTTATAACTGGTTAACAGGTACTGCCGCTTCAGATTATTGGACTAATCCAACTTCTGCCGGAACATTTGCTGGCGATATTTTTAAACTATAAAAATGCCTAAACAAGTTCTTTCCAACCAAAGTGAATGGGTTGCTTCTAATTTTAATAATTTAGCAGACCCTGAGACTCCGCTTGTTTGGTATACAGACCCCAAAACTGGCGATATATATAATTCAAACGAAGAATATACCGACCTTATAGCTAGTGGAAAAGCTATAAATAATCCTGATTTTCAGTATTTAGGTCTTTATCCTACAAAGGCAATGGATTTGTATGGTTTGCAAACTACAGACCCAAAAAGTTATTACAATCAACTTTCTAAAAATTTAGGCGATACAGCTTATAACTATTATGGCAGGCTTTTAAAAGAATACCAACCAGTTACTGAACAAATAGAAAGTTTAAAAACTAAATCGTTACAAGATTATTACAATACAAAATTTGAACTTTTAAGTAAACAAATAGGATGGAATACTGGTTTTGGTGAATCAGGTAAAAATGATGCTATAGCTAACGAATTAAAATCTTTAATTCCTGAAGCTAAGGCCGCTGGATTTAATGATAATCAAATTAATTCTATCATTACAAATAACATTAATACTGGCAACATTGATAGTCAAAATAGAATTGCACATCAAAAAGCAGGAAGCACTAGCAATTTTTGGAAAGAAAATTTAACAGGTACAGCTAAAACTGCGGCAATAATGGCAGCTATGATTGCTGGTGGTACTGGCGTTGAATCTCTTATGGCTAGTGGTGGTGCTGAAGGAGCTGCTGGCGCAATGGGGCCAACTTATGGTGAATTAGGCTACACAGGTGTAGAAGGCGGTTACGCTGGGCCAACATACGGTGAAATGGGTTATACAGGTTTAAACCAAGGTCAAGCTATTGCCCAAGCAAATGCTGGGTCACAACTTGCTCAATTAAAAGACTACGCATCAACCGCTAAAGATGTTTACAGCAATGTAAATCGTGCAAAAACTATTGCTAATGCTTTAACAGGCGGTAAAGCTGGTACTGCTCAACAATCTATTAATACTAATGCTTTAGCTTCATTATTAACTTCACCACAAGCTCAATTTGGTGGTTTATATCGCATGAATGAAAAGCCATTTTTATCAACTCAGCAAGCTGCATCATTATCACCAGACTCTTATAATGTATCTGGACAAAACATTAATTCACCTATAGCGCCAACAAATCAATTATTGGCTAACTTGTTATATCCAAAGGCTTAATCATGGCAGACGCATACCTAACAGACCCAAATAATCCAGAATACGCTGATTTATCTCGCCAACGCAAATTGGCTGAAATGCTTACTTTAAAAGCGTTTGAACAGCCTCAAGGAAACATGGTTTCAGGTCGATATGTAGCCCCTTCATGGACTCAGCAATTAGCGCCATTGGTTAGCGGTATAGCTGGTCAAGCAATGGGTAAACAATTAGATGAAAAGCAATTAAAACTAGCTGAAGCTTTGCGTGTCAAAAAAGCTGAAGAAATGGGCACATTCCAAGAATTAATGTCATCTCCAGAAACTCGCAATCAAGCAATGCAATTTGCCGCTAAATCACAAACATTACAGCCATTAGTAGCTGAGTTAATGAAGCCACAAAAGCTTGGCGCAGAAGAATCTATTGTTATTCCTAATATTGGGGGTGGCGAACCTATTAATTTGGCAAGCGGTGTAGCAAAGAAAACTACAGACCAAAGAGATTATGAACTTGCTAAATCACAAGGATTTACAGGTTCATTTATTGATTTTCAAACTGCACTTAAAAGAGCAGGGGCAAGTAATATTAGCGTTAATACAGGTCAGCATGGCTTTGATAATGCTCTTAAATTGCGTACTGATTTTAGGGCTGAACCTATATACAAAGGTTTTGAAGAAGTTAAAGCGGCTAAAAATCAAATTGACCAAGCTGCACAAATGAAATCACCTGCTGGCGATTTAGCTGCCGCTACTAAAATTATGAAAATTCTTGACCCTACTTCTGTAGTTCGTGAGTCTGAATTAGGTATGGCAATGGCTGCTACAGGTCTTGAAGATAGAGTTCGCAATTATGCAAATTTAATTATTACAGGTCAAAAATTAACTCCTGCTCAACGCAAAGATTTTGTTGAGTTAAGTGACAAACTTTATAATGTTGCAGGTGAACAATTTAATCAAAAAAGAAACGAATACGCTGGAATTGCAGAACGCAATAAATTAGATGTTGAGGCGGCTGTTGGCGCACCAGCAAAAACTTTAGGTGGCTGGAGAATTAAATAATGGCTGAAAAAGAATATACAGTCGTTGCTCCTGATGGGCAAGAAATAACTTTAATTGGGCCAATAGGGGCAACTCAAGAAGAAGTAATTTCTCAAGCTCAAAAGTTGTATAAACCACAACCTAGAACTATGGGCACAAACATTAGTTCTGATGTGCCTAGTGTTATTACTGCTGCAAACAGGGGTAGTGTTGCACCTGTAGAGCCAGCAATTTCAATGGCAAATAAATTAAAAAGCTTATACGAAGTTCCAGCAACTATTGCAAGTGGTATGGTTTCTCAACCTGCGTCAATGGCTTATGGCGTTGGCAGAAGTATTATAGATAGAGCTACACAAGGTCAAGAAGCCAATCCTCAAGCTAGAGAAGAATATTACAAACAAGCAAGACAAGCTACTCAATTTCAACCAACATCTCCTGCTTCTATAAATGCTTTAGAGTCTATTGGCGGTGCATTAGAAACTGCAAAAATACCTCCATATATAGGCAATATTGGAATGATTCCAAGTTTTGCTCAAGCTGCTGGAGCTGTTAAACCAGCTATTCAAGAAACTGCGCAAACAGTTAAACCTACATTAGCCAATGTTTTACGCAGAGAACCTTCTATAACAACAAAAGCACCTAGTGCAGAAGAATTAGCACAAACATCTAGAAACTTGTTTACAAGTGCAAGAGAATCTGGCGTTGAATTAAATGCTAAAGATTTTGCTACAAACATGGCTGGTATTGGTAAAGAATTGCGTAATGAAGGTTATGACCCTAGGCTTTATCCTAAATTAGCAGTAGCTTTAGATGAAATGACGCAATCTGGAATACCTAAAGATTTTAATGAATTAAGCACTTTGCGTAAATTTATTCAAGGAGCACAAAAAAGTGCAGACCCTGACGAAAGACGCTTGGCTACCATTCTTAAAGATGACTTTGATACTTATGTTTCTAACATTCCTGAATCTTCCGTTGTTGGTGGCAGTAAAGAAGGTTTAAAACAATGGAAAGAAGCTAGAGATACTTACAGCAGATTAAGCAAGTCTGAAGTATTTACAGATATGCTTGAAAATGCACAAATTGATAAGAGCAAATTTAGTATGTCTGGTATTGAAAATTCATTAGCACAACAACTTAGACAGTTGGCTAAAAATGACAAGAAAATGCGTTTATTTACATCTGAAGAACAAGATGCAATTAAAGCCGCAGCTAAAGGTGGCGCTGGTCAAAATGCTTTGCGTTTTATTGGCAAATTTGCTCCTACAAGTGCAGTAAGCAGTATTCCTGCTTTATTAGCTACATCTGTTAGTGGGCCAGTAGGTTTGGCTGCAACTGGTGCTGCTATGGGTGCTAGAGTGGCTGCAACACAATTACGCAAAAACGATGTAAACAAATTAGCTGCTTTAATGCGGTCTAGTAAAAATTTAGAAACTGGAGAATAAATAATGCCACGCTCAAGCGGAACTTACACCCTACCAGCAGGAAATCCTGTTACAACGGGTACAACCATTACATCCACATGGGCAAATACAACCCTATCTGATATAGCCACAGCGTTGACAGGCTCTGTTGCTACTGATGGCAGTTCACCCATGACAGGTGCTTTGCAGATGAGTAACAATAAAATTACTGGTGTAGCAGACGGCACAGTTTCTACCGATGTAGCTACAGTTAACCAGATTGCTAACCCTACAATTACTGGCGGTACTATTGATGGCGCACCTATTGGTGCTGCTAACCCTAAAAATGGTAGGTTTTTAGCCCTTTCTGCTACTTCTGCTGCATTGACTGGAGTATGTACCGCTACTACAGTAACACCAGGAACAGATAACTCTACAAAAATTGCCACTACAGCGTTTGTACAATCTGCTATTAGTGCTGTAGCTTCAGGTGTTACCAGCTTTAATACACGCTCTGGTGCAGTTACATTGTTATCTGCCGATGTCACTACAGCATTAGGGTATACCCCTTATAACGCTGGTGGCGCTACTGTTATTACTACTTCAAACATTAGCTCTTATGCACCTACAGTAAGCGGTACAGGTGCTTATGGTACATGGGGTATATCTATTAGTGGTAATGCTGCAACAGTAACTGGTGGTGTATATACAACTGGCGCACAAAGCATTGCTGGAAGCAAAACATTTACTGACACAATGTACATTGGTTCTGGTGCTTATTGCCCTATTGTTCAATCAAGCACAGGCGTTCTTGCTTTAGGAGCTAATTTAGTTTCTTCTGCTGGCGCTACTGCACCGCAAACAAATAACTCAGCGTCTTTGGGTATTGGTGGTTTGCGTTGGAGTGAAGTGTTTGCTGTAAACGGAACTATTAATACTTCAGATGCTAATGCCAAACAAGATATTATGCCTTTGGATGATGCAGAAAAGCGTGTTGCTTTGCGTATTAAAGGTCAAATTAAAAAGTTTCGCTTAAAAGACGCTGTAGCTAAAAAAGGCAATAATGCTCGTATTCATATTGGTGTAATTGCTCAAGAAGTAGGTGATGCGTTTAGAGCAGAGGGATTAGACCCTAATAGATATGGTATTTATTGCTACGATGAATGGCAAGCCACTCCAGCAGTTTTAGATTCTAATGGCAAAGTATTGGTTGCTGCTATTCCTGCTGGAAACAGTTACGGTATTCGTTACGATGAACTATTTGCCTTTATTTTGGGGTCATTATGAACTTTACATTTACATGGATTCTAGATAAGTTTGGCTTTCAACCTAAGATAGAGATTGAGCCTATTAAAGTTCCTGTTGTTAAAGCACCAGTAAAAAAACCTGTTAAAAAAGTAGCTCCTCGACCAAAGAAAAAGTGACCATTATGTCTTTTGAAATTGACCCAGTACGATACGGCCAGCTCTGGGAGAAGGTCGATACTTTAACGCAAAAAGTAGACAAACTTGAAGAAGGCATGGAAGAATTGCTTGCTTTGGCTAATAAAGGTAGAGGTGGCTTTTGGGCAGGAATGATGATTGTGTCCGCTTTTAGCACCTTAATTGGTTGGTCAATTCATTGGTTTAACGGCAAATAATGTGGCATACGGAATACCTGAAGGCGTTAGAAGCCTTACAGAAAGCCTCGAAGCAAGCAGAGCTGCAAGTAAGGGCTTATCTGAGTCTATTGAAAACATACAGCAAGATGGATTGGATGTCGCACAACGACAAGCAAAACAAAGACAAATAGTTAGGCGTGAAGCTGAAGTTAAAAAGTTAGGCGTGAAGCTGAAGTTAAAAAGCAGTTAGCAATACATAAAGCACTTGCAGAGCATAAAAAAAGACGCTTGATAACTGAAGAAGAATTTAAATTAAAAACAGATTTTATTAAGAAATTTGGGACTAAAGAATGGGAATCTGTTTTGAAGATTAAGAATGAATTAGAAACACTTGAAAAGCAAAATATTGCAGAATTTCAACATGATTTAAAAGCTGTTAGAAGGGTTCAATTTTGGTGTTTTTTTGTAGCTGGGCTAATAGCCTGGTATTTTACTTGGGGTATTAAATGAATAACATATTTACTCATATATTGACAGGAAAAGATAACCAAACCCACGACATTGCTCGCTGGACATGGATGTTAGGGTTTTTATTGGTTGGTCTTTCAGCAATTTATTTAATTTACGCTGGCAAAGAAATTAGCTTAACAGAGCTTGCTGGTGCTTTAGGCATCGTATCAGGCTCTAGTGCAGCATCCATAGCTGGTAAACAAATGTCAGGTGCTGAACCTCAATGAACTTTCTAATTTCTCTTTTAGGTAATTTAAGCGGTCAAGTCTACATTTATTTAGCCGTAGCTTTAGGCGGCTTTAGTGCTGGCTTTTATGTAGAACATTTACGCTTTGCTGATTTTGAAAGCAAAGTGGCTTTAGAGGCTCAAAAACAAATTGATGCCAATACAGCAAGAAAGAAAGAAATTGATGCCAATACAGCAAGAAAGAAAGAACAGGAGATTATCAATGATAATGTTAAAAAGACTTATGAAGCTAATGTTAGCAACATCCACAATTTTTATAGCAGCTTGCACAACGCCAGTAGCGGTTCAATGTCCTATAATGCCAATGCCACCGCTACCATTAATGGAAAAACCGTTGACATATTACTTGTTGCCGAGCAATGCGCCCAGACCACCCAGCAATTAATAACTTTGCAAGATTGGATTAACCAACAGTTAGGATTAGATGTCAAATAATTTTCAAGAATGTTTAGAGTTAGTATTACAGTCAGAAGGGGGTTGGGTTAACAATCCTAAAGACCCTGGTGGAGAGACAAATCTAGGGGTCACCAAGCGTGTTTGGGAAGAGTATGTAGGTCATCCTGTAGATAGCCTTAAAAAGCTCACCAAAGACGATGTAGCCCCCTTGTACGAACTTAAATACTGGAGAACCGCATACTGTGAAG
>Ga0209088_10001419_pt1 | contig 15489 bp, 7 predicted proteins | sample S_140625_EF_Meta_FD_187324 | JGI IMG/M metagenome (GOLD analysis project Ga0209088, IMG submission 187324) | Freshwater microbial communities from Lake Simoncouche, Canada to study carbon cycling - S_140625_EF_MetaG (SPAdes) (version 2) | ecosystem: Environmental > Aquatic > Freshwater > Lake ... | reverse complement strand
TGCATCATGGCATGAAGCATGGCGGCAAGAGAGGCGTGCTCATCGCGAATAATGTGTAAGCTTATTTTTTTCATACTCCCAGTTTGAGCGCGTTTAAACGTTCAGAAAATGATTCAGATCAAGAAAACACGGCAAAATCAAACCATGAGCTCAAACAACAAACCCCTTCAAGGTCGTCGCATTGAACAACAGGTCATGGGACAAGCGACTCGAGACGGCGATGGCGTCAAACTGACGCGCGTTTTGACACAAGCGCACCAAAGACGGCTCGACCCCTTCTTGATGCTCGACAACTTTGGCAGCGATGATCCCAATGACTACGGCGGCGGTTTTCCAGATCACCCACACAGAGGATTTGAAACCGTCACTTACATGATTGCGGGACGAATGCGGCACAAAGACAGTGCCGGCCACGAAGGCCTCTTACAAAACGGTGGCGTTCAATGGATGACGGCTGGCAGAGGCGTTGTTCACAGTGAAATGCCTGAACAAGAAGAAGGCGTGATGGAGGGCTTCCAGCTTTGGTTGAACTTGCCTTCTTATCAAAAAATGTGCAAGCCCGCTTATCTTGATATTCAAAGCGATAGCATTCCCGAATACCAACTCAATGGCAGCATCAAGGTTCGGGTCATCGCTGGTGAGTCCAATGGCGTTTCGGGTGCTGTTCTAAGACCACCTGAGTTGTTCTCAACCAATCCGCTTTATTTGGACATTCATTTTGAAAATGAAGCCAGTTTTGAACAAACATTGAATCCTCTGCACAATGCCTTCTTGTTTGTTTACCGCGGTCATGTCAGTGTGGTCAGTGACAGCAAAAAAACCTCGGTAGGCTTACACAGAATGGCCATTCTTCAAAATGAAGGAAATGGTGTTGTCATTGAAGGCTCCCGTGGTGCCAAAGTACTTTTGATCGCGGGTCAACCCCTTAACGAGCCCATTGCGCAACACGGCCCATTTGTCATGAACACACGCGAAGAGTTGATTCAAGCGGTCGATGATTTCAGATCGGGTCTTTTCAATTCATGAAACGCTTTTAAGGCCGCAAGAATCAAACATTGAATCTGGTGCCTTTGTCAATGAACAAACATGTGGATAGATTTGGGATAACAACATGCTTATCCACAATTAATTTTCATTTCCAAAGTTGTTCATATGGGCGTGACAGCTCAGAAGCAAGCTCATGCACACCCTTCAAAGTGATTCAATGCATTGATCTATAAAGAAAAAAGAGACTTGTCCACAGAACAAGCCTCCCCTTATCTACTACTACTATGTATTAATCTATCTAAAAGAAGAATACAAAGACAAAGTCAGAATTCAAATTAAATGGCTTTTCTGAATGCATCCATGCAGTTTTGCCACTGAACCATGACGGCAGCCAAGTGTTTTTCTTTCACATGACCAAAGCCTTTGATTTGTTCGGTCACATTGGCCATTTTGACAGCCAAGGCATGATTCTCTGATTTCAAAGAAGCCAGCAACTCATCAATGGCATCTTTGTACTCTTGAATGAGCGCACGTTCTGTTTGTCGCTCCTCGGTGCGACCAAAAATATCCAAAGCCGTGCCGCGTAAAAATTTAAATTTCGCCAATATTTTGAAAACCAGCACCATGTGCGGGCTCATTTTTTGTTTCACCAGCTGGCCCTTCTCATTGCGTTTGGCAAGGAGAGGTGGGGCTAGGTGGTAGAAAACCTTGAAATCACCCTCAAACTGCGTTTTAACGCGTTCTAGGAACTGTTTGTCGGTGTGCAAGCGGGCTACTTCGTACTCATCTTTGTAAGCCATCAATTTGAACAATTGACGCGCCACAGTTTCTGTCAGCAAGGAAGAACCTAAAGCGCTTTCCTTGGTTTTGACCTTTAAGACAAAGTTTTCGTACTGTTTGGCATAAGCAGCATTTTGATAAGCGGTTAAAAACTCAATGCGTGTGGCCATCAAATCTTCTAAACGATCACGTTTTTTAAAGGAAATGATTTGCACTGGTTTTAACAAAGCCTCAACAGCTGGCAATTGATGCGCTGCATGTCGGCCCCATTCAAATGCGGCAAGGTTTTGTGCAACAGCCACTTCGTTCAATTCAATGGCGCGTTTCAAAGCATCAAGGCTCAAGGGCACCCAGCCTTTTTGCCAGGCATAACCCAAAAGCATCGGGTTGATGTAAATCGTATCGCCCATCAATTGAGCTGAAAGATGGTCGGCATCAAAGGAGGCCAATCCTTGAAGGCCGACGGTCGAAGCGATGTCGGCGGCACAACTGTCAGCAGGGTTTTGCCACAAAGTATTTTTAACAAATTCGGCAGTGGGTGTGCTGTGAGAATTCAAAGCAACATGGGTTCTGCCCGCCATCATGCGTGACAAGGTTTCTTTGCCAGCTGTCACGATGGGATCACAGCCTAAAATCAAATCAGCAGCAGCCATGCTGACGCGTGTGGTTTGAATGTCATCTTGGTGCTTGGCCAATAAAACATGACTCCAGGTCGCGCCGCCTTTTTGTGCCAAGCCAGCAGAATCTTGGGTCACGATGCCAAGACCGTCTAAGTGGGCCGCCATGCCCAGCAACTGACCGATGGTGATCACACCCGTTCCACCAACACCAGCAACCACAACACCATAAGGTTGATCTGCTTGACCTAAATCAGGTATCACAGGCATAGGCAAAGCGGGCAATGCACTTGAACTGAATTTTTGAGCTTTGGTTTTTTTCTTGAGTTGCCCACCTTCAATGCTGATGAAACTGGGGCAAAAGCCTTTGAGACAGCTGGTGTCTTTGTTGCACGTATTTTGATTGATGGTCCGCTTGCGGCCAAACTCCGTTTCAAGAGGCTCAACGGACAAGCAATTGGACTGCACGCCACAATCGCCACAGCCCTCACAGACCAATTCATTGATCATGACCCGCACCGCGGGATCGACCATGGTGCCGCGCTTGCGGCGGCGACGCTTCTCAGTGGCGCAGGTTTGGTCGTAAATAATGACGGTACAGCCCTTCACTTCACGCAGTTGCCGTTGTACGGCATCAAGTTCATCGCGGTGATGAACCAAGACACCTTCAGCCAAAGCAATGCCGTCGTATTTTTCGGGCTCATCGGTCACAACTTTGATCACCATCGCGCCTTCAGCGCGCATGCTTTGCGCAATTTGAACAACCGTGTGTCCTTCAGCGCGCTCACCAACGCGTTGACCACCTGTCATGGCAACCGCATCGTTGTACAAAATTTTGTAGGTGATGTTGACGCCCGCAGCAATGCTTTGACGGATGGCCAATATGCCACTGTGAAAATAAGTGCCATCCCCAATGTTGGCAAACACATGTTTTTCGTTGCTGAAGTGCTGTTGGCCAATCCAAGGTGTGCCCTCGCCGCCCATTTGCGTAAAGCCAACCGTGCTGCGGTCCATCCACACACTCATGAAATGGCAACCAATGCCCGCCATCGCCCGCGAACCTTCTGGAACTTTGGTGCTGGTGTTGTGGGGACAACCTGAGCAGAACCAAGGCATGCGGTCTGCGGAGGGATTGACGACCAAACTGTTTTGGGCGCGCTCTTTGGCGTCGATGATCTGAAGTTGGGCTTCAATGCGTGCCAAAACATCAGAAGGCAAATCCAGTTTTTTGAGCCGCTTGGCCAAGGCCTTGGCGATCAAGGTGGGTGTGAGGTCGGCATTGGCGCGAAGCAGTCGATGTGACATTGGATTGGGCACAGACCACTCGCCGCCAGAATCGTCACCTTCGAGTTCATCAAACTTACCCACAATGCGCGGGCGCTGTGAATCGGGCCAGTTGTACAGTTCTTCCTTGAGTTGGTACTCAATGATTTGGCGCTTTTCTTCAACCACCAAAATCTCTTTCAGGCCTTTGGCAAATTCACGGGTGCTTTGCGCTTCTAAAGGCCAGACCACAGAAACTTTGTGAACCCGAATACCCAGTCGCTGGCATGTCTCGGTGTCTAAACCCAGATCGACCAAGGCTTGACGCGTGTCGTTATAGGCTTTGCCGCTGGCCATGATGCCGTAGCGATCGCTCGCGCCTTCGATGACGTTGTGATTCAAACGATTGGCGCGAATGTAGGCCAGCGCGGCATACCATTTGTAATCAAACAAACGGGCTTCTTGATCAAGGGCCGCATCAGGCCATCGGATGTGAACGCCGCCAGGGGGCATTTCAAACTCAGGCAAAACAATCTTGACCCGATCCGCGTTGATGTCTGCCGTTGCACTCGACTCGACAATTTCTTGAATGGTTTTCATGCCAGACCAGACGCCCGCAAAACGGCTCAGCGCAATGGCGTGGACACCCAAATCTAAAACCTCTTGAACAGACGCAGGAAAGAACACCGGCAGGCCACAGGCCTTGAAAATATGATCGCTTTGGTGAGCGGCTGTAGAGCTTTTGGCAATGTGATCATCGCCTGCTACGGCCAAAACGCCGCCCCACGCGGTGGTGCCTGCCATGTTGGCATGTTTGAACACATCGGAGCAACGGTCAACACCTGGCCCCTTGCCATACCAAATGCCAAAGACGCCATCGAGTTTTTGACTGCCTGGGGGTGCAAACCCCAACTGTTGGGTGCCCCACAATGCGGTGGCCGCGAGCTCTTCGTTCACGCCAGGTTGAAAAACAATGTTGTGTTTTTCCAGGTAAGACTTGGCCTTCCACAAGGCTTGGTCGTAACCGCCCAATGGTGAGCCGCGATAGCCGCTGATCAAGGCGCCGGTTCTTTTGCCGGCCAATGCATCGCGCTCTTGCTGCAGCATCGGCAAGCGAACCAGGGCTTGAACGCCGCTCATAAAGGCCCGGCCTGATTTCAGGCTGTATTTGTCGTCAAGGGTGACGTTGGCCAGCGCAAGCCGCAGGTGTTCAGGCAGGGGAGCGTTCATTTTGAGCCACTTTCAAAAGCAGGGAGACACAGTGTAGAGCGACACGGCCTATCGTGGAAGTAAAACCCATGCGCGCATGTCTTGTTTGAGACGACCCGCCAACTCGCCTGCGGCATCGCCAGAACCGGCAAAATAATCAGCGCGAACCGCGCCTTGAATGGCGCTGCCGGTGTCTTGCGCAAAGACCAGCCGATTTAAAGGCGTTTGCGGCCCACCGCTGGAAAGCCAGACGGCAGACCCGTAAGGAATACTCCCCGGATCCACCGCAATGGACCTTCCGGGCGTTAAAGGAACGCCCATCGCCCCCTTCGGGCCCAACAGCGCCTCAGCACCGTTCAAGGCTTCTTCTTTGAAGAAAATGAAGCGCGGGTTGCGCCACATGAGTTCATTGGTTCTGCGTGGATTTTGCGCAAGCCAAGCCTTGATGCCTGGCCAGGTGGCATCTTTGGTGAGGTTTTGATCGAGCAACCAGCGGCCAATGCTTTGATAGGGGTGATCGTTGGTTCCGGCGTACGCCAAGCGGATTTGTATGCGACTGCCATCGCTTTGAGTGAGCCACAAGCGCCCCGAGCCCTGAATGTGAAGCACCATGGCATCAACGGGGCTGGCAATGAAGGCAATTTCCTTGCCCTTGAGCGCCGCTTGGGCGGCCGGCAATTTGGAAATCTCTTCTCGGCTGTACCAAGGGGCGCGCGACTTTAAATTGGCGGGCAAGCCATACAAGGGCACGTCAAAGCCAGGCCGTGCGTTTCGAGAGGCCTCAAAAACCGGCTCGTAATAAGCCGTCAACAGGCCATTGGCAGGCGCTGTGGGGGCATTCAAATGTTCAACCCGGTAAGGTTGAAAGTTTTGCATCACCCATTTTTTTTGCAATTCGGAAGACTGTCCGTCCAAACGCTTGACGTCGGCACAAAGGCCTTGGGTGGTGGGTAAATTTCGCGCACAGTTTTGTCGCCAGGCGACCCACGCCTCGTTGAAGTTGTCGGCGTCAAAGCCAGGCAGGTCAGACCAGCTGGCTAACAGCCAGCGACTTTTGGGCCGCATGAAAACAGCTGGCAATTTGTCAGGCACAGGCGCTGCTTCAGTCGCAGGCGCTTTGGGCGGCGTGACGGGAGCTTGTGGCGCAGGTGTTTTCTCAGGAGAAGAGCAGGCCGACAAAAGTAAAGCACCCACCATGCAGAAGCTGCCTAAAATCCATGAACCAAGGAGATGATGCATGGGTTTGATTTTGTTAGAAGCCTTGTTGGCGTTGTTGATTTTGCTGGCGATTGTTTGGTGGACCATGTTTTCAGGGCGAGACAGGGGCGAACTGAAAGCGGAAAAGCCAAAAGAGTCCGAGCAAAATGAACCGCCTAAAGAATGAAGGAAAGACTGGCGATCTTTCAAACGCATTCAAATCTCCCGCAATAAATTCGCCAATTCAACAGCAGATTTCACATCCATTTTTTCAAAAACGCGCGAGCGATGAACCTCAACTGTGCGCACACTGATGTCAAGTTGGTCGGCGATGAGTTTGTTGGGCAAGCCCGCCACCACCAACTGCATCACATCGCGCTCACGCTCGGTCAAGTCTTGCAGGCGCGACACCAGGCCCGCACTTTGGAGGTGTACCGCCAAACGCTCATTGGACAAAAGCAAGGCTTGCTCTACGCGGTCAACCAAGGCGTTGTCAGAGAAAGGTTTTTCGCAAAAATCAAATGCGCCTCGCTTTACGCTGTCTACGGCCGTTGGCACATCGGCATGTCCCGTTAAGAAAATAACGGGCCATGTATGGGCCAAGCCGTTTCCTATGAGGGTTTCAAACAAGGCCAGGCCACTCTGCCCCGGCATTCGAACGTCCAATAAGATGCAGCCCGCTTGAGTGGGCACGGGCGTTTTGGGGCCGGGAAACTTGTCTTGCAGCATGCGCTCAAAGTCATCTGCACTTGAAAATGACTCGCTCATCAGTCGACGCGAACGCAGCAACCAAGCCATTGCCTCGCGCACACTGGCATCGTCATCCACGATGAAAACACAGGCGTTAAGAGCAGGTTGCATGAATTGATTTTAGCCTTGCTCACAGCTCAGGGGCTGTCGGCAGCGTAAAGCGAAACAGCGTGCCGCAGGGCTCTTGTGCCTCGAACTCCAAATGACCGCCGTGTTGCTCCACAACGGTTCGGCAAAGGCTAAGGCCCAAGCCCATGCCCTCTTCTTTGGTGGTGAAAAACGGTGTGAACAATTTTTCTGCAATGTCTGGCGAAATTCCGAGCCCCATGTCAATGATGGAAAACTCAAGCCATCCATGTGATTCGCTGGAGGCGGCCCGCTTCACTTGAAGCGTCAGGAGGCGCTTGCGACAGTCGGGGTGGTCCATGGCCTGCATGCCATTGCGTGCCAAATTCAACAAGACTTGTTCGACCATGGTGCGGTCACACAAAATGGGCGACAAGCGCTCACCCAATTTGGTTTCGATGCGAACGTGTAATTTGTGCGCTTGCAATTGAACGAGCGGCATGACCGCATCGATGATGGCTTGTGGCGTGACGATTTCTTTGTCTTGATCACGCCGGCGCACGAAATCGTGAACGCTGTTGATGACTTTGCCAGCACGACTCGCTTGCTCAGAAATTCTTTCCAAAGCCATTTGAAGCTCGCTCAAGGGGTGTTGCGTGTCGCTGTATTCTGGATGTCGAAGAAGGTTTAGCGAACCCGTTGCATAGCTTGAAATGGCGGCCAGAGGTTGGTTCAACTCATGGCTTAAAAGTGAAGCCATCTCGCCCACCGTCGCCAAGCGCGCAGTGGCTTGCAAGCGCTCTTGACTTGAGCGTGAAAGCTCTTCAATGCGGCGTTGTTCGCTGACGTCCAAAAACGCACTCATCCAGCCGGTTTGTTGCCCCAAGACATTGATCAAGGGGGCTTCAAAAATAAGGACTGGAAAACGCGAACCATCTTTCCGCACAAAAACCGACTCAAAACCTTCACGCGGCGGGGCGTTGCCCGCCAATCGAACGGCTTGCCGTTGTTGATACTCACCCACCATTTCAGGCGGCCAATAAGGCATGGGTGCAGACCTTCCTAGAAGTTGATCGGCTTCAAAGCCCACCATCTGACAAAACGCAGGATTCACATACGTGATTCGCCCTTTCAAATCACGCGCCCGCAGGCCGGTGACCAAGGAGTCTTCCATGGCTTTTCGAAAAGCCAGTGCATCAGCCAAATCGCGCTCTGCTTTAAGTCGGCGGCGAGAATCTTTCACCAGCAAAACCAAGACGGAGACCAACGCAATCGACATGGCCAAGACCAAGGCCGGCAAAATGTTGGGGAAACGATCAGGTGCAGCACGCCGGCCATCCATTCGAAGCATCAGCGTTGTGCCCGGCAAGTCCAGCAACTGTGTCGCGGTGAACAGACGTTTGGCGCGCGGCAAGGTTCCGTGAACGGCCAGTCGCGTGCCATCGGGTTCAATGAAAGAAATTTCATTGCGACGACCATAAGTCTCGCCCAATTCCGTGGCCAAAATTTCTTGAAGGCCATAGGTTAAAAGCGTAAATCCAAGCGCACGCCCTTGCACCAGAATCGGCATGCACATTTCCATCACCTCCAAACCAATGCCATTGGATTGGGGCACAAAGTAGCTTCGCGAATAGGCGGGGCCGTTAAGTCGTTTGGAGCGCAGACATGTTTGAACGATCTCGGCTTGCTCATTCATGCGCGTTTGATCGTTGAACAAAGTGGGCTTGAATGGTGAGACCGCGGCGTCCAAGATCAAGCCTTGTAAGTCGCGTCTTTCAACCCGAAGCCAGGCTTTGTTTTGACTCAGCAAAAGCGGCACTTCTGCTTGCCATAATTTGGAGGGCAGCGATTTAGCCTGCAAAGTTTGCAGGCTCACAATGTGCCTGCTGAAACCGTTGCGAATGTCTGTCACGGCATCTGCTGTATCGCGGTCTAATTCCGCTTGATATTGACTGGCCTCATACCGACCCGCAAGCCAAACCAAGGTCACCAAAAGCGCAACCACCAAGCCAACCAAGGCAATCCACAATGAAAAGCGACGGTCGGTAAATGAACGCGTGACAGATTTAAAAAAAAGCCACAGAAGATGCGTGTTTTGCAGCGATGAAGAATCAGTTGACTTCATGTTCAAAACACCAAGAAGGCTTAAGGTGCAACAGCGGTGGCTGCAACTTTGGTCACCTTGGGGTCGCTCCAAGTGCCGTCAATCAAGAACTCTTGGGTGTTCACTCGGCTAAGCGGCTGTTTGAGAATCAGCTGCGCCAAGAAAGTGCTCAAACCAATGGCGGGGTTCAGCGCAATACCTGCCAGCAATGAAGCGGTGCCCGCATCCACTTCGGGCAAGATCAGGACGCGCAAGTTTTGAGTTTCTCGTTCAATGTCAGAGCTGCCATCCATTTGCACAACCGCATTGACGCCCTTCATTTGCAGATTGCGTGTGCTGGCAATGCCTTGTTGAATCAACACATCGCCGCGAACCGTGTCAAAGGCAAAACCAGCGCTGAAGACATCTCTGAAATCAAACAACAAACGCCTTGGCAGAGCTTGCAGACTTAAGACGCCCAGCAGTTTGGCAACACCTGGCTCAGCTTGAAGAAATTGTCCGCGCCCCATGTTGACATTGAAGCGGCCGCCCAAGCTGGGGTAATGCAAGGTCATGGGAGAGCCTTGCCAGTTGACTTGGCCTTCTAATTTGCCTGCGCCGCCGCGCAGTGCGTCTTTGGTTCCCAAACGATTCAACAAGTCACCCGCATCTGAAACGTCCAATCGAAAATTCATTTCGGTGCTGGCTTGTTGTGTGCCCTCTCTTGAGGTGATCCACCTGCCACTTGCTTTGAAGCTGGCTTCAGGCAGCGTGATGTTCAGCTTGTTCAAACGCCATTCGCGGCTGGCCGCATTGCGCGGCAGGGACGCTTCTGTGTTGACGGCCTCAATTTCAACGCGCCCCAATTTTTTGCCGCGCAACTCAAGGTCTTCCACCACAATGTCCAGCGCGGGAATGCTCAAAGGCGAGTCCTCTAGCAATGACTCCACTGTTTGGTCTGCCGACGGCGGCAAACTTAAGCGCGCCAAACGTGCATAAATGCGACCGGCATTTTGGTTGTTCGGTTGCCGGTATTCCAAATAACCACTGAACTGTTTGGCGTCTAAATTGGCGCGCCACAAAAAGCCCTCGCGAGAGCCGCTGACAAGGACATTGTGCAGTTGACGTCCCTGCACCGTGACCTCGTTGGCTTTCAAGGTCATGCGAGTTGGCAGGTAGTTTTGCGTTGCTGCGCTCAATGATGTGCTTTGAGACGAAAGCCATGCGGGGCTAGACTTCGGGGGTGAGAGCACTTGTACCCAGTCGTCGATCGAAAAAGAGGGCAAATTAAAAGAAGCGCTGACGCCAGAATCCGAGAGGTTTGCGGCGGGTGTTGCAAAGTTGTCACCCACTTGCAAGCGCCCCTGGATGATGCGAGGATCAGGGCCACTCACATCGCGCAAGTAGGACGCTGACAAAGAACGCCCCCATGTCATCTGGAGTTGATCGCGTTGCGCCTTGTTGGGGTTGGTGGGGCTGAAGCCTTGAACCAAGTTTTCAAATTTGAAGGCCACTTGTTCTTCGGCTTTTTTGTGAAGAGGTGCTGGCAAATTGAACGCCATCCCTTGAAGTTGCGACTGAATGCTCAACTCACTTTGCCCGCCTTTGAACCCAAGACTTGCCGTGTAGTTGCTTGCCCCATTGGCATGCTGAGCGAACATGCTGAGCGCTGGAATCTCTTTGGCTTGTCGCATGCCGTTGGCGGTCACTTGCCCTTGAATGCGAATCAGGGGGTTGGCTTCGGTGCTCCGCGGCGAAAGCTTTCGCATCCCGCCTTCTAACTTGATGGGGCCACCTAAAAACTGCGCGTTCACGCCCATCAAAGTGAAGCCAGTCTCGGTGAACTGAATGGCGCCTTGTGCTTTTTCAAAAACGGGCAACACAGACTGCATGCGAATGTCATTGCCACTGAGGGCGACGCTGCCTTGAAGACTTGTTTTTTCAAGTTCAGCCAGAGGCAATGACAACTTCAAGCGCGTTGTCAAAGTGCCGGTGCTGCTGGCTTGCTCTAAAGCGCCATTGAGCATGTTGCTGACCGGTGAAAGGCGCAGCTCATTCAAGACAACACTGGCGCTGGCCTTAGATTCGCCTTGAACGTTCACAATCACGGGGCCTTTGAGGCTGGGTATTTCAGCTTTGATTTGCGTGAAGGGCGTGTTGCCCCATTTGCCCGACGCCCCATTGACTTTGAAGTTAAGTCGGTCAAACACGATGTCACCATTGACGCTGTCCATGATCGGCCAAATGCCTTCGGAACTTGCATTGCGATTCGCCGTGTTGGCGCTTGTTGTTGGAACGTAGGCGTATTGAAGCTCTTTGACCTTGCCGGCAAATCTAAACTCCCCTTCTTTGGGGTTTGCAAAAGGCAGCTGTTTCAGATCGCCTTTGATTTTGACGCCAATGTTTTGAAGCTCGCCTTTTAAAACCGAGTCGCGCACATAGTGGCGAACACTTTGTGAAATATTCAAGGGCAGGTATCGGTGAACACGCGAGGCATCGCCTTGTTGGATGTTGCCTTGCAAATCCAAAACACCCAAACTGCCGGGCAGCGGACTGGGCTTCCAGCTGCCTTTGAAATCACCCGTCAAATCGGCATTGCTTAAGCTCAATTGCCACTCGGGAACCAGCAGCGCATTTTTTGCATGCTGCCACTTAACGGCGGCTTGCAGTTTGTCCAAGGGGATGCGCGGATCTTCAAGAATGCGATTGATTTGCAGCGCACCTTTTTGAATCGAGGCATTGACATGGCCGCCCTCTGCATTCATCTCAAAGCTGATGTTGGCGTTCTCAATGCCGGGCCAATTTTCGGAAGAAGAGCCAGGCTTTCCAGCTTCAAAATAAAAGTGATCAATGCGGCCGTTGGCGGCTTTGACTTGGTATGTTTTGTCTTGGCCGGTGTTATTTTCTGTCCACTCAATCTGCAGCGGGTTGACCAAACCACTGACCTTGTGTTCCAGCAAGCTTTGCCTGGCTGGCTCTGGCAATGGCAATTGAAGCGCGATGTTGCGAAGTGCGAGCAAGTCTAATTTGTCGCCATGAAAGCGGCCTTGGGCAGTGGCGCCCTTGTCAGCCTCAGCATAAGAAAGGCTGATGTTGCCACCCGGCCAATGCAAACCGTCGGCGGTGTCAAAGCGCAAACCTTCGGTGGAAAAATCAAAGCCATTGGCCACGGGCTTGAATGACACACGTCCTGCAATGCTTTTGAATGACAGGCTTTCCAATTCAGGGCTGAGTTGCGCTTTGGCATTTTCTAGCACCAGGTCGGCAGTGGCCTGTTGAATGTTGCCATGGTTTAAATCCAGCCACATGCGCAAGGCGCCTTGGCCTTGCGTGGCGTTGACTTTCCACGGCAGGTGAGGCCCCAGTTGTGACAGATTCACATCTGAGAATTCAGCATGAAGCTGACCGCTCCAATCTTTGACGCGCCCTGGATGTATTGACAAAAGGCCACGACGCAAATCGCCCATCAACAAGAACGGCTCGCCCCAACCTGGCGGTGGTGTGGCGTCGAGTCGCCATTGATGTTGGCGTGCAGAATTTCGCAAGACCCAAGACACCTGACTCAAATTCACGGTTGACTTGTCTCTGCTCAATGGGTTGAACTCATCGGTCCAAGCCACGTTACCGTGCTGCACGAGGATTTCCTTTTGCGCAAAAACCCAGTCAGCAAAAGCCGAGTCAGGTGAGTTGTCTTTTTTCAAGGCAAGACCTGCAATTCGCCACTCGCCATTCTCGGTTCGGCGAATGTCCAAGGTGGGGGATTCAATGACCAGCTGCTCGACGCCGAGGTTCAGCACAGACCGAACGCTGATGGCAAAAATAACTTTGGGCAATGTCAGGGCGCGCCGCCCCTCCGGGTCCATCAAGCTAAGGTCATGGATTTCGAAGGTTGGCATCCAACCGGATGAAACGGCCAGCAACTTGCCCATGTGGACGGGAACGCCAATGGCTTGCGAGGCTAAGTTTTCGAATTTGGGCCTGAAGTCTTCAATTCGGGGCACAATCCAAAAATGCAATGCAGTCCAAGCCATGCCCAACAGAAAGCCGCTCACCAACAAAACCCACGCGGCAAAGCGCAGGGCACTGCTGCATACTTGGGCAAGGGTAGAAAACTTCAACATTCGAATGACGTTACGGACATAAAGACCTAGGCAGGGAATTATGACCGCCACAAGCCCATTTGCGACAGACCCAGACATGGATTCAAAACGCCCCACGCCGCTCTCAGAAGGTTCGCGTTTTTTTCAAAGGCTTCAAAGGCGCTATGCCGATGTCTTTGCCAGCCTGCCATTGGGCGTGCCGCACCGTGAGCTTTTGAATCAGGCCTACCAACAATTGCGCAGCCAAGGCCATGCGGTCGGCCCCGCTTTGCGTATCTTGCGCCAGTGGGCCATGGCGCGCTTGCTCACATTGGATTGTGAACAAGAGGCGTCACTTGACACCATTACCCTGGGGGTGACCCATTTGGCGGAACTCGCCCTTGACGAAGCTTGTCAGCAGGCATTTCATGACTTAGATGAACGGCACGGCGCACCGCTGTTGGCCTCTGGCGAACGTGCAGAGTTTTGGGTGGTCGGCATGGGCAAGTTAGGTGCCCGAGAGCTCAATGTCTCTAGCGACATCGACCTCATTTATGTGTACGACGAAGATGGCGAAACAGCTGGCAACGCACAGGGCGCTGGGAAAATTTCGGTGCAAGAGTATTTCGCCCGTGCCGTTAAAGCCCTTTTCACCTTGGTTGGCGAGACCACTGAACATGGCTTTGTTTTTAGGATGGACTTGGCACTTCGGCCGAACGGCAACTCTGGGCCGAGCGTGGTCTCTTTGGGCGCTTTGGAGGAGTACTTGTTGGTTCAGGGTCGCGAGTGGGAGCGCTTTGCGTGGATGAAAAGCCGAGTCATCGCACCCAGAAGCGCACTTCAAAATGGCTCCGCTGCCAAGCTTCGCAGTGTCATTTTGCCCTTTGTCTTCAGACGGTATTTGGACTACAACGTGTTTGAGTCCTTGCGAACTTTGCACCAGCAAATTCGCGATCATGCCGCCAAAAGAAGCGCCGGACACCCCGAGCGCGCCAACGATGTCAAACTTTCTAGGGGCGGCATTCGAGAAATTGAATTCACGGTGCAACTCTTGCAGGTGGTGCGAGGCGGCCAGTTTCCAGAGCTGCGAACGCGCCCTACCCTGGATGCCATACAGCGCGTGGCCAAAGCCGGCCTGATGCCTGCAGAAACCGCACTGGCCTTGACCCAAGCCTATGAGTTTTTGCGCAAAGTAGAACATCGGATTCAATATTTAGACGATCAGCAAACACATGTGCTGCCCACGCAGGATGCCGATTTGCAGTGGATTGCCAGCACCATGGGGTATGCGGCAAGCCATGATTTCCTGATTGACTTAGATGCCCATCGCGAAGTCGTGGCTCACGAGTTCGACATTTTGTTGGGGGGTGATCGCCAATGCAAGTCTTGTCCAACGAGTGCGGCCAGCGAGAGGCCCGAGCTAGAGGCTGTGTTGGATCTTTTTCAGGGCGAAGCCCGCGCGCGCTTGGCCCATTGGCAAGACAGCCCCAAGGTCAAAAGCCTTCGGGACGATGCAAGGGGCCGCCTGATGCGGCTGTTGCAGCGCACTGCGCAATGGCTCCAAGAAGGCCGGGTCGAAGAGGATGCGGTGGTCCGGATGGCAGACTGGATGGAGCCCTTGATGCGCCGCGAAAGTTACTTGGCCATGATGCTCGAGCGCCCTGCTGTCCATGAGAGATTGCTGCGCTTGTTGGGCGCAGCCAAATGGCCAGCCCGTTATTTGGTTCAGCATCCTGGCGTGATTGATGAGTTGGCCAATGGCGATGTGTTGCAACAAAGGTTTGTGGCGCAAGACTTCGAGGCTGAACTTCAGGCTCGGCGGGCCGCCTTGAAAAGAACCCTTGAAGACGACGAAGAGAACTTGTTGAACTTGCTTCGGCGAGCACACCATGCGGAGGTTTTCCGAACCTTGGCGCGAGATGTGGAGGGGCGTTTGACGGTGGAGCAGGTGGCCGACGATTTGAGTGCCATGGCCGATGCCGTTTTGCGCATCACGGCCGAATGGTGTTGGTCATGTTTGAAAAATCGACACCGTGAAGAGCCGCTTTTTGGCATTGTGGCTTACGGCAAATTGGGCGGCAAAGAGCTGGGCTATGGCAGCGATTTAGACATCGTCTTTGTCTATGAAGACGCCGACGAGCGAGCCCAGGAGGTCTATGGCGGCTTTGTCAGAAAGCTCATCAATTGGTTCACGGTCAAAACATCAGAAGGTGATTTGTTTGAAATCGATACGGCGCTTCGCCCCAATGGAAGCTCAGGTTTGTTGGTAACCACTTTCGCCGCATTCGAGGACTACCAACAGCAAAGAGGCAGTAACACGGCTTGGACGTGGGAGCATCAGGCCATGACGCGTGCCCGCTTTGTGATGGGCCATGACGCCATGGCAAATCGGTTTGACCAAGTGCGGCGCAGCGTCATCAGCGCACCGCGTGATGAAATTTCTTTGAAGTCTGAAATC
>Ga0209088_10001415_pt1 | contig 15504 bp, 20 predicted proteins | sample S_140625_EF_Meta_FD_187324 | JGI IMG/M metagenome (GOLD analysis project Ga0209088, IMG submission 187324) | Freshwater microbial communities from Lake Simoncouche, Canada to study carbon cycling - S_140625_EF_MetaG (SPAdes) (version 2) | ecosystem: Environmental > Aquatic > Freshwater > Lake ... | reverse complement strand
GATAATTGGAAATATGTTCCTGATTCTAAGCGTAGGTACTTTGATGCCGCACAACGGCATTTATGGGCTTGGAAAGAAGGAGAACAGAATGACCAAGAGACCGGTAAAAATCACTTGGCACATGCGCTGTGCTGCTTGATGTTTTTGTATGAACATGATATAATGTATTCTTTAAATAATGGAGAAGTGAATGAAACTATCAAATGAAACCGTAAATGTGTTGAAGAATTTTTCAACTATTAATCAAGGTTTGGAATTTAAGCAAGGCAAGACAATCAAAACGGTATCTTCTAGTAAGGCATTAATGGCAGAAGCTACTTTGTTAGATGACTTTCCAGAGACCTTTTGTATCTATGATTTGAACCAGTTCTTATCGGTTAATTCTTTGTTCAAAGATAAACCAGAATTAGTTTTTGATGATGCAAATGTGGTATTTACAAGTGGTCGTAACAAAGTAAAGTATCGTAAAACTGCCAAGAGCATGATTGTATCTGCGCCAGATAAAACAATTACATTACCTTCAGTTGATGTATCGTTTACATTGAAGGCTGAAGATTATCATTGGATTATGGATACTGCCAAAGTATTATCTTCTCCACATATTGCCATTCAATCTGATGGTGATGCAGTTGAGATTGTTACCTTTGATGCAGCCAATGATTCTGCTCACGTTAATTCAATGCAGATTGAGGGTCTCGATGGTGGTGGTAAAAAATATAAAATTGTTTTCAATACAGAAAACTTTAAGATGATTCCCGGTAGTTATGAAGTCAATGTTTCTTTTGGTGGTATCAGTCATTTCAAGAATACTAAAGATAACATTCAATATTGGATGGCATCTGAAACGAAGCATACTAAAGTAGGTTGATAGTAGTAATTTTTGAGTAGTATTATATTATGGGAGTTTTGAATGGAACATTTACTATGGGTTGAGAAGTATCGACCAGCCAAAGTGGAAGATTGTATTCTTCCGGATGCAATTAAAACCACTTTCCAAGAATATGTCAATAGAAAAGAAATACCAAACTTATTACTTTCAGGCACAGCAGGTGTTGGTAAAACAACAATTGCGAAAGCCCTCTGTGAAGAAGTTGGTTGTGACTACATTGTTATTAATGGTTCTGATGAGTCTGGTATTGATGTACTTCGTAATAAGATTAAAAATTATGCTTCGTCTATCTCGTTATCAGGTGGTAGAAAAGTAGTCATCATAGACGAAGCAGACTATCTAAATCCAAATTCAACGCAACCTGCAATGCGTGGTGCAATTGAGGAGTTCTCCTCAAACTGTTCGTTCATCTTTACTTGTAACTTCAAGAATCGGATTATTGACCCAATCCATTCTCGTTGTTCAGTCATTGACTTCAAAATCAATGGCAACAAAGCAAAGATGGCTACTCAATTCTTTAAGAGAGTTGAGTGGATTCTGGAACAAGAAAACATTAAATATGATAAAGAGGTGGTGGCTGCGGTCATCACCAAACATTTTCCCGATAATCGTAGGATATTAAATGAACTTCAACGTTACTCCGTTTCTGGTGTTATTGATAAAGGTATTCTTTCTAATGTTACTGATGTACAACTTGATGCTTTGGTACAAGGATTAAAAGATAAAGACTTTGGTTCCGTTCGTAAATGGGTTACAAACAACTTGGATAATGATCCAACCAAAATCTATCGTAAATTATATGATACATTGTATGAACAATTGAAACCAAACGCAGTTCCACAGTTGGTTCTACATCTTGCTAAGTATCAGTATCAAACTGCATTTGTTGCTGACCATGAAATCAATATGGTGGCTTGTTTGACTGAAATTATGGTAGATTGTGAGTTCAAATGAAAACAACTCTTAGTAAAAAAACCATAGAAATAGGATTTGATTATTGTTGCAACAAGAATGTTGATTTAGGAAATGATTTTTCTAAAAATTTATTTTTATCAATTCTATCCGACCCAAACTCATCTATGATGAGAGAAGCAATTACAGCTTATGCTTCTGGTTATGAATGGAATTCTGAAAAATTGGGTGTGGATGCTATTAACAATAAAACAAAGCAACCAATTGAAATAAAACCTAAATTACACCACAAAGGACAATGTAATGGAGGTGGAAATTTTAGTGATTATACTTATGACAGATTGTATAAAGATTATAAAAAAAATCTTGCAATAGTTTGTAGTTTATTTTCAAATGATAAATTAATGTATGTTTTAGAATTTCCTTTTTCTGTTATATATGAAACATTAAAAAAACAATTAGACCAAAAAATAACTGTAGAAGGAAATAGATATTGTAGAAGCGCAAGCTTTAGTTGGAAAAATTATATGGATAATGAAGATATAAAAATACATTATATTGATTTATCTTTAATTAAAAAATACAAATGCATTTCTAAAAATTTTATGAAAGCACTTGAAAATTTAGTAAATCCTCCATCAACACTTATTAAGTTCATTAAATAATATGATATATAATTTTTTAAATAAAAAAAATAGCTTAAAGAATATTAGTAATCAAGAGTTTGATTCTATATTACCAAAATTAGCGGAAGAATTATCTCAGGTAGATTATTGTTTAAAATATAATGATGAAGATTTATTTAAAGATTGGAAAAATTTAAATAAATGGAAAAATCAAAAAACTGATATAAATTCCACAAGTCGTATTGGAATGAAATTGTGTGAACATTTTTTTCCTAATTTTTATAATATTGAAAATAATAAAGGAGTTTCTTTTGCCAAGCTTTGGAAAGACTCCAATTTTTTAGAAAAAGTTTTAGTTTGGAACCGAAAATCACATTCAACTCCTTATTTGTCAGAATTAAAAAGAGGTGTTTATTTCTGTGGAGGACTAGCAAAGTCTACAATGTATCGTCCTCAGATGGCTAAAATTATTACTAGAGATTCTAAAGTTGTTCTTGATCCTTGCGCAGGTTGGGGTGGTAGACTTTTAGGCTCAGTTTCTAACAATTGTTATTATTATGCTTTTGAACCTAATCAACAAACCTTCAATGGATTAAATTCTATGGTAAAATTTTTAGGTATTGAAAATAATGTAAAATTAATATGTGATGATGCTTTGAATATGGAAAAATATAATATTCCAAAAGTTGATACTATTATTACAAGTCCTCCTTATTTTGACCTTGAAGTATATTGTGCTAGTGAAACACAATCAATCAATGGAAAAAATGATTATGTTGATTGGGAAAATAATTTTTTATTTCCTTTAGTTGAAAATTGTTTATCTCATTTAAATGATAACGGAAAATCTTGTTGGAATGTAGCTAATTTTAAAAAAAATAATATGTGGAATAGTATCAACAATATACATAATAAAAACCTATATTATGAAAATAACATATATCAAAATAAATCTTCACCTAGGCCTACTTCTAAACTAAAAATTAAATCTAATGATTGCACAATTGAATATGCCAGACCTATTTAAAGAAATTATACCCTCAATCCTTCAGACTAAAAAGAATGTATTGCAAGATGATTTGGATGTAAAAGATTATACACCTTTTGTTGTAAATCGTGCTTTGTCCTATCACATGGATTGTATTCTATATGCCAATGAGATGAATCTATATCCAGAAATGGATAAAGACCTTCAATATCAGTACCTTCTAAATACCATTAGGTCGATGAAACGGAAATTCCAACCGTGGCAGAAAGCATCGGCCGACAAGGATTTAGAATGTGTCAAGGAGTATTTTGGTTATTCAAATCAAAAAGCCAAAGAGGCTTTGCGGATTCTAAATGATGAACAAATCGCTGAAATAAAAGCAAATACAATAAAAGGCGGAGTGAACAAATCATGATTTTAATTACAGATTTGGTAGAGGTTACCCTAGCGGAAAAGGATGATTTCCTTAAAGTCCGTGAAACACTAACACGAATCGGTGTCGCATCTAAGAAGGATAGAATTTTATACCAATCTTGCCATATTTTACATAAGCAAGGTCGTTATTACATCGTACATTTTAAAGAGTTGTTTGCGTTAGATGGTAAGCCAACAGACATATCAGAGAATGATTTATCCCGTAGGAATGCTATAACAAAGCTGTTACAAGATTGGGAATTGGTTAAAGTGTTGAATAATAAACAGATTGAGGAACCACCTCCAATCTTTCTATCACAAATCAAGATCCTATCACATAAAGAAAAAGACGAATGGGAATTAGTACCAAAATACAATATTGGTAAGAAACCAGGAGCTTATTAAAACTGATATAAATAATAGTGTGATGCCTTCGGGGTCACATTTTTATAACTCGCTTAACTAAGGAGAAATCTATGAGCACAATATCCCTATTTCCTAAATGGGAATCAATCCACAAAACTTTGGATCCTTTCACAATCGGCTTTGATGATGTATTAAGTCAATTAGAGAAAGTTCACTCCAACATGGCCAAAACAATTCCTGGCTACCCTCCATATAATATCAAACAAGTCAAAGATAATAAGTATGTTATTGAAATGGCAGTTGCTGGTTTTGCCAAAACCGACATTGAAGTTACTTTAGATGGTGATAAACTGGTCATCAAAGGTACTTCAAAAGACACCGATCCTGATGAAGCTTATGTTTACAAAGGTATTGCAGCACGGAACTTTGAACGGACATTTACATTGGCTGATAAGGTAGAGATTAAAGATGCCGAAATCGTCAATGGTATGTTAAATATCTGGTTGGAAAACATCGTTAAGGCACAAGATGCCATTAAAAAGATTGCCATTAAGTCAAAAGACTAAATGGTAAACTTGTAGGAGGCTCTTGACAGCCTCCTATTTTTCGTGTATAATGGACTCTTATTATGATTGAGGTGAAACTATGAGTACCAAAATTGAGTTGTTTTCTGTGCACCAAAGACATTTATTTGATGCTACATCCAAAGATGATATGAAGCTTGCCAAAAACTTCTTTATCAGACACGCATGGGGTCCTGATGGATGTCCATTCTTTCTAGAAGTTCCATGGTTAAATGTTCCAGATATGCTCAAAGACAGAATCATGAAGTACCATCTTGATATAAAAAACTAAATAACGGAGTGCGAGTAACATAGGTATTATGCCAATTATTGGGTCAATTTTCTAAGGAGAGACCTAATGCAGTTAAGTATAGTTGGTTGTCCCGATAAAGAGCGATTCAGACCTTATGTGAAGCGTGCTGTTATTTTTTATACAAACGAACTTATTTCTAAAAAGTTATTGGAAAACATATACTTGAAGATAAAGTTTAGTAAAAATTTAGATGTGCTTGGTTATGCTGAGGTTAAAGAGTATAATAATTCTGGTAAACCAAGAGAATTTGAAATAGAATTAAATTACAATGTTAGTGGTCCTGATATATTAAAAACTTTGGCACATGAACTTGTACACATTAAACAGTTTGTTTATGGTGAAACCAACGAAGCTTTAACTCGTTGGAAAGGTAAGAAAGTTTCTAGTGATATTGATTACTGGTTTGAACCATGGGAAGTAGAAGCAAGAGGTTTAGAGTTGGCACTATTCACCAAGTTTGCTATTGAGGAGAAGCTTTGGAATGTGTTTACGGATGTAAATAATTTAGATGAACCAATTGAGATAGAACCTTTAGGATGGAAAGAATACAGTTAAAGTAACTATAATTTGATATAAATTAAACCCTAGTCTAATCCACTAGGGTTTTTTAGTCTCCAGAGCCTTATTCCTCAACGTTGTTTTTTTACAACACCATGAAAATAGTGCTTGACATTTCCTTTGGTTAGTGTATAATGGTACTATTAATTGAGAGGAAACTAAATGAAAACAGAAATGTTAAGTAACCAAGCTTGTGTTAATTATATCAATGGTCGTTTACATTTAATTAAAGAATTAATTGCTGATGAAGCTAAGTTTGATAGCATTACTAGGGAAACAGTTGATAAGCAATTTGAAAAAATTAAAGAATATTTGAGTGTTGTATACACTAGAAAATAAAAGTTTTACTCGGTTCGTCTATCGGTTAGGACATTGCCCTTTCACGGCAATAAGAGCAGTTCGATTCTGCTACCGAGTACCAAGTTTAGCAGATGCTGTTTACAGCGACCGTGTTACAAGTTTAGGGTTGAGGCTCTAATATCGCAAGATAGTTAGTTTACTAACACCGTGTTACAAGTGAAGGGTTGAGGCTCTTCTTTGCTAATTAGTTGTCAAAAGTTGCCGAGCTTTGAATCGGGGGTATCTTGCTCGTCCTTACGCAAGAGGTGTTATTACAGCATTCTGACAATGTAATGACTGTGGTTACTACAGGATGAAAAAATGTAACTAACGATGAATTCCAATCGAGGGCTTGAGACAACAAGTAGCTCGTCCATATTTTATGCACCGATGGCAGAGTGGTTTAATGCAACGGATTGCAAATCCGTAAAATCGTAGGTTCGAATCCTACTCGGTGTTCCAAAGTATACCACAAAGTCTATTGACAATGTGTATATATAATGATATACTAGTATCTACTGTTGAGAAACAGCAAAACTTCCGTCTCTCTTGGAGACCCTGTAACCGGTAAGCAGGATTTTTAGTTTAGTGTTATCAGGGTATCGTTAATAGACGTATTAACTATGCGGGCCTAACTGGCGAGGGACAGGTCCTGATATAACTGCTTAGTCGCTATGGGATGGAAGCACCAGACCCCTAAATTGAGCAGATAACACTAAATTAAGAATATGCGGTGGGTTGGAGAACAGATTAAGCTTCCCGTTTAATCACCTTTGTGCAACTCAAAGACACCGCTCCAGATTTGCGGGATTAGTTTAGTGGTAAAACGAAACCTTGCCAAGGTTTAGTTGTCAGTTCGATTCTGTCATTCCGCTCCAATATATGAATAAAAAAGAAGAAGAAATTAAAACTGAGTCCAAAGTACCTGAGGTTAAATGGGGTAAATATTTAACACCAGAAAAATTAACTGAATTATTAGATAAAGTGTATTCGCAAGTAAACAAAGAAAAGAAGTAACTTCCGCGGAGTAGCTCAGAGGTAGAGCATTGGACTCATAATCCAGGGGCCGTAGGTTCGATTCCTTCCTCCGCAACCAACATTGGAGATTATAATGACCTGGAATAAAATTTATAAAGATTTTCAAGAAGGCGAATCATTGGATGATATTGATCCTGTCAAACAACAGGACGATAAGCATGAAGATGAGGAGTGGGATTATCTAGCTAGAGAAATCGAGCGGAAGAAAAAAGAGAATGAACAAATAGGTAAAGGTATTGATCCAGGTTATTAATAGAACCGGTTCATGTGAGGTCCAGTTATAAAACCATTCATCATCATTCCTGGATAATAATGTTTTATCATATACATTACCAACCAAGATTGATAGTCTTTATATAAACCTGTATAGAAATTATTTACTATCATCATTCTTGGTTTTTTCATCCTTAATTTCACGCATCATTAACACGATATTAATTTTTTGGTTTAACCTAATCAAATCATTATCCAACATTCGTATTCGGTCTATCAGTCCAATTAAAACTGCACTAGCTTCACCTAAAACTGGTTTAACTTCTTGTGTAGCCCATTTCCAAACATAGAATATAAGGTAACCCATACCACCAGCGGCAATAATTGGAAAGCCATATTTGTTAATTAATTCTGCTATATCGGACATTAATCTTTCCTTGCATCGGTTTTACCATCGGCTCGTGCAATTCGGTCAACATCAGGTTTTACACCCATAGCGCTTGACATTAGGGTATCAATTCTGATAACATCATGATTCATTGTTTTAACACGATTATCAAGTCCGGTAATAATACCACTTAATGACTTGATAGAGGAGGTAACTCCAGCTAAAATGAATTTTACTGTTAGGAATACAAAGTAACCAGCAGATATTGCTGCGGCAATTGGGAATCCAAGCTCAGCAACTAATTTGAAAAAATCCATATTTTTATATTGACATTTATTGTTTATTCTGATATAATCAATAAACCATCGATATAAGTATCATACATGGTTATTTATAACGATTATTTTTAAAAAGGAAAACATATGGAAATCAAGATATTAAAGCTTATTACAGGCGAAGAGGTACTAGGAGAAGTTGAAATTGAATCGGAAACAGAGGTAGTATTAGTAAACCCCGTAGGTGTAGCCATAGTTCGTGGTAAAGATGGTCAACCCAATGTTGGTTTTGCACCATTCCCAATGCACGCTGACCAAAAGACAGGTGAATCTATTGCCTTTGCTAAGAGAAATGTGATATACTCCTATGTTCCAGCGAAAGAATTTGTAGATAATTACAATCAAATCTTTGGTTCTGGCATTGTACTTCCTAATAAACAACTAATTGTAGGTTAAATTTGAATTTTTATACAAGCGTTCAAAGTTTTAGTAATTACATCCTCTATCGAGGTGTTAAAAATGGTAAGAGAGTGAAAGAAAGAATTGAGTATTCTCCTTCACTTTTTATGCCATCCAAACGTATAACTAACTTTACCAATCTACAAGGTGAGTATCTTGACCAAAAGATATTTCCTGATATTCGTGCGGCCAGAGAATACATCAAACAATTTGATGGAGTATCCAATGCACATATGATTTATGGCCAAACTAGGTATGAATATGCCTTTATTGCAGATGAGCACAAAGGTATGATTGATTATGACTTTGATAAAATTTCAATTGCCGTAGTTGATATTGAGGTTGGTTCTGAGAATGGATTTCCTGATCCATATGAAGCCAACGAACCAATCACAGCCATTACAATGAGTTATCTAAATGGTGATACATTTGTATTTGGTTGTGGAATCTATGAAGTTCAAGGTAAAGAAATCTATGTGAAGTGTAAGGATGAACATAGCTTATGTAAGAAGTTTCTGGAACTATGGGTTAAGAAATGTCCTGATATCATTACAGGCTGGAACTCTAAGTTCTTTGATATACCATACATCATCAATCGTTTTCGTAAGATACTTGGTGAACCTGAAACGAAGAAGTTATCACCATGGAATTTTATTGGTGAGCGCAAGACAGTCGTCAATGGTCGCCAACAGATTGCATATGAAATGCTAGGTGTGGCCGCACTTGACTATATAGAATTATATAGATGGTATGCTCCTGGCGGTAAGTCACAAGAGTCATATCGTCTAGATGCAATATCACAGGTTGAGTTGGGTGAAGGTAAGATATCTTATGATGAGTATGATAACCTACACACATTGTATCGGTTGAATTACCAAAAGTTTATTGAGTATAACATTCGGGACGTTGAACTTATCCTAAGATTTGAAGATAAGTTAAAACTACTTGAATTGGCAGTAACTTTGGCATACGACACTAAATCAAACTTTGAAGATGTTTTTGCACAGACCCGTATGTGGGATGCGATGACTTATTCCTATCTCTTAGAAAAGAATATTATTGTACCACCTAGAGTTATCAAGGAAAAAGATTCAGCCTTTGAAGGTGCCTATGTTAAAGAGGTACAAGTTGGACTACATGATTGGGTTGCTTCATTTGACCTGAACAGTTTGTATCCACACTTGATGATGCAGTACAATATTTCTCCTGAGACATTGATTGAACCTCAGGACTATACAGAAGAAATGCGTGAGATACTTTCACAAGGCGTTTCTGTGGATACTTTATTAAAGAAATCAGTTGATACTTCTGGTTTGGTGAACGCAACATTAACACCAAACGGACAATTCTTTCGAACAGACATTCAAGGCTTCTTGCCAAGAATGATGGAAGAAATGTATACAGACAGAAGCAAATTTAAGAAATTAATGTTGCAAGCTAAGCAAGAATATGAGAATGAAAAAGATAACTCTAAGAAGTATGAGATTGAGAAACGAATTGCCAAGTTTAACAACATCCAACTAGCAAAAAAAGTTTCACTAAACTCCGCTTACGGTGCTTTAGGTTCTCAATACTTTAGATTCTACGATTTAAGAATGGCTCTTGCTGTCACCTTAGCCGGTCAATATTCAATTCGTTGGATTGAGGCCAAATTAAATCAATACATGAATAAGTTATTGGAAACTAAAGATGTTGATTACGTTATTGCGAGTGATACTGATTCGATTTATCTACGCCTTGGAGGACTTGTTACTAAAGTTTACGACAATAGAGTGGATGATATCAACGCTATTATCCGATTCATGGACAAGGTCTGTGATGACAAGCTTCAGCCGTACATTGATAAGTGTTATCAGGAGATTGCTGATTATACTAAAGCTTATGCGCAGAAGATGCAGATGAAACGTGAAGGCCTGTCCAACAAAGGTATATGGACTGCCAAGAAACGATACATTCTAAATGTATATAACAATGAAGGTGTACAATATAACGAACCAGACATGAAGGTCATGGGTCTGGAGATGGTCAAATCATCAACTCCACAAGTTATCCGTGAGAAGATGAAGCAGGCTATCAAGCTGATGATACAAGGAACAGAACAGGACATACATAAATTCATCGCTGATTTCAAAGAAGAATTTAAAAATCTACCTCCAGAAGATATCTCTTCACCACGTGGATGTAACGGATTGGCTAAATACTATGATGCAGCATCTTTTTACAAGTTGGGAACACCAATTCATGTGAAGGGTGCCATTTTATACAACTATTATCTTAAAGAAAAAGACCTTACTAAAAAATATCCTTTGATACAAGAAGGTGAAAAGTTAAAGTATAGTTATCTAAAGATGCCAAACCCATTCAAAGATACTGTCATATCATTCCCAGGTAGATTACCAAAAGAATTTGGATTACATGATTACATAGACTATGATACGCAATTTGATAAAGCCTTCGTTGAACCAATCAAAGTTATATTACAATGTATGGGTTGGAAAACTGAAAAGACAAGCACACTAGAGGACTTCTTCTCATGATTTTTTTAACACTACTATCAGCATTATTATTATCTGGCATTGCTGGATATTATTCTATACTTGGCCTAGCCGCAATCTTTACAGGTGCGTTTTGGCCAATCGTTTTTATGGGGTCGGTACTTGAACTAAGTAAATTAGTTACTACATCATGGTTGTACCGTAATTGGGAAACCTGCCCCTTTTTATTGAGAACATACCTAACATCAGCAGTTGTTATTCTTATGCTGATTACAAGTATGGGTATTTTTGGTTTTCTATCCAAAGCACACATTGATTCAACAATGGATTCAGGTGCCAATACTGTTGAGATTAAAATATTAACACAACAAGAAAAGATTACCAAAGAGAGATTAGAATATCTATTGGCTCGTGCTAAGGATCCTTCAACGGCAAGTAATCGTTTAGACAAGCAAATTCAGGATACACAAAAAGAATTAACCGAAATCAATAAGAAACGCTTACCATTACTCAAAGAGTCCAACAAATTAGTGGCAGAAGTTGGTCCAATAAAATATGTTGGTGATATGATATATGGTACAGATGATGACAATGCCATAGACAAAGCAGTAAGATTGGTAATCATGTTAATCATGGTTGTATTTGACCCCTTAGCTGTGTTATTATTGATAGCAGCAAACATATCAATGCAACAAAGGATTAAAGTACCAGAAGTAATAGAACCAAAACCAATAGAACCAGAGCCAGTAAAAGAATCAAAACCTGTTTCTGTAACAGAGACAGTTGAAGTTGATAAAGAAAATATAGCCGACATTGAAGAAGGTTATAGTCGTAAGAAAAGAGGTTTTCCCAATAGAAAAGGAAAACTAGAACCTAAGTATGATTATGATGCTGAATATGCATTTCGTGAAAAGGAAAATAAATGAGTACACTTGACAAAATTAAAAAGAACAGTAGTGTTAAAGAATCGGCTATATTATCTAAGTCAAAATTCTTCACTAATAAAGATATGATAACCACATCGGTGCCAATCATCAATGTGGCTTTGAGTGGTAAACTAGATGGTGGTTTAACACCAGGTCTTACAATGTGGGCTGGTCCATCAAAACACTTTAAGACTGCGTTTTCACTTTTAATGGCCAAATCCTATCTGGACAAATATAAAGATGCTGCACTACTTTTTTACGACTCTGAGTTTGGTACTCCCCAATCTTATTTTGATTCTTTTGGTATTGACACTAATAGGGTGTTGCATACTCCTCTTACTGATATTGAACAGTTGAAACATGATATAATGCAACAACTAACACAGCTTGAGCGTGGTGATAAACTAATCGTTGTGATTGATTCTATTGGTAATCTCGCATCAAAGAAAGAGGTTGATGATGCAGTTGAAGGTAAATCTGTTGCTGATATGTCCAGAGCAAAACAAGTTAAATCATTGTTTCGTATGGTCACACCACATTTGAATCTAAAAGATATTCCAATGGTCGTAGTGAATCATACTTACATGGAGATTGGTATGTTCCCTAAAGCAATCGTAGGTGGTGGAACAGGTTCATATTATTCGGCTGATAATATCTTTATCATTGGCCGTCAGCAAGAAAAAGAAGGAACTGAAGTCGTTGGTTACAATTTTATTATTAATGTAGAAAAGAGTAGATATGTTAAAGAAAAATCTAAGATACCTGTTACTGTATCTTTTGACGGTGGTATTAGCCGTTGGTCTGGCCTTCTTGATATCGCTATTGAATCCGGCCATGTTATCAAACCTTCCAATGGATGGTACTCTAAAGTAGATAAAGAAACTGGTGAAGTAGAAGATAAAAAGTATCGGATAAAAGATACTGATACCAAAGATTTTTGGTTGCCAATTATTACTAGTAAATCTTTTCAAACTTATGTGGAAGAAAAGTATCGTGTAGCATCTGCCGAGATTATGCAAGGTGGTGAAGAAGATTTGTTTGATGATATTGTTACAATGAATGGAACTGAAAATGCTTGAAGGATTTGATTATTGTTTTATATACCCAAAGGATGATGCGCAAGCAGTTCACATCCGTTTGCTCGTTGGACCCTATAAAGATACTATCTTCAAATATGGTAAAGTTAAATTTGAGGAAAAGAATGACCAGGTCTATTTACTTTTCGCTTATGATGTGATAGAATCCATAGTGGACAAGCCTAGAAAACTTGAAAAAGATGAAGCATTTAAGAACTACATTGGTGATTTACTAGTGGAGATTATGGGTAGCAACATAGATGAGGAAGTTACTGATGAAACTGGAACAAGCGATATTAACCAGCCTGATTTACAATGAAGATTATTTAAGAAAAGTATTACCATTTATTAAGCCTGAATATTTCTCTGATAGAACAGAGAGGACATTATTTAATGAAATTACATCATTCACGGAAACTTACAATAGCCCACCGGAGATTGCAGCGCTTAGCATTGCCGTCAAGGAAAAAACAAATCTCACAGATGACGAAGTTCAGAAGTGTGAAGATTATCTTTCGGAAATTGAAAAAGATAATACGGCAAAAACCGAGATTCAATGGCTTGTTGATAAAACAGAAAAGTTTTGTCAAGAGAAGGCGATATACAATGCAGTATTGGGGTCTATTTCAATTCTCGATGGAAAAGATAAGACCAACGATAAAGGTGCGATTCCCAAAATATTATCGGACGCTCTCGCAATAAGTTTTGATACAACAGTTGGCCACGATTACTTACAGGACTCAGATGAAAGATACGAATTCTACCACAGAAAAGAAGAAAGAATCCCTTTTGACTTGGATATATTCAACAAGATTACAAAAGGCGGACTACCTGCTAAGACGCTCAATATCGCTCTTGCCGGAACTGGTGTGGGAAAAAGTTTGTTCATGTGCCATATGGCTGCAGGAGCAATGGTACAAGGTAGGAATGTTTTGTACATCACACTTGAAATGGCCGAAGAAAAAATAGCAGAACGAATTGATGCCAATCTATTGAATGTAACACTAGATGATTTGATGGAATTACCAAAGGATCTTTATGATAAAAAAGTTGAAAGAGTTAAAAGCAAAACTACTGGTAAACTAATCATCAAAGAATACCCAACGGCATCAGCCTCAACTATCCACTTTAGGACACTACTTAATGAACTCAATCTCAAAAAATCTTTTATCCCCGATATTATATTCGTGGATTACCTTAACATATGTTGTTCAGCTCGCATTAGGGCTGGTTCTAATATTAACTCCTATACCTACGTCAAATCTATTGCTGAGGAACTTAGAGGACTTGCGGTTGAATATAACCTACCTATTGTATCTGCGACTCAAACAACTAGAAGCGGGTTCACAAGTTCCGATCCAGGACTAGAAGATACATCAGAATCATTTGGCTTACCAGCAACAGCAGACTTGATGTTTGCTTTGATTACAAGTGAAGATTTGGAAGCACTTGGTCAAATCATGGTAAAACAATTGAAGAACAGATATAACGACCCATCATACTATAAAAGATTTACAGTAGGGGTTGACAGAGCAAAAATGAAACTGTATGATATAGACCAATCAGGTCAAATGAATATTGTTGATGCAGGACATGATGATAAACCATTGAACACCTTTGGTAATCGTGATAAAAAATTTGAAGGCTTCAAAGTATGATATTAGAAAGAGTTGATGCGTTGTATTGTGCCAAGGCATTCCATGATTATTTTAATGGTACTGTGGACATTGAGCAATATATGAGAGAAGAAAAATTGCAATCAATTGCTAAATTACCATCTTCATTATTTCCACCTGAAGATGATTTGTTCTCTGATTTCTCAATGCACCCAAAAGATATGGACATTGAAGTGTGTGAAATACCTTTGAGTCAATGGGAAACATTATTGAGTATTACTTCTTCTCATGTTAATAAGGCACCAGTTGGAAGAAATATTCCTTTTGCTGTCAGAGAAAAGAACACTCAGAAGATACTTGGTTTCATTAGATTGGCTTCACCTGTGATATACATGAAGCCTCGTAATGATATGCTTGGTCAAGTGTGGATTCAAAACAAAGATACTGCTGCTCGTTTCAATCAATCTACTATTATGGGATTTGCAATTGTACCAGCACAACCATTTGGATTTAATTATCTTGGTGGTAAATTATTGGCAGCTATCTGTACATCACATACAGTTAGAGAAATGGTTAACAAGAAATATAATATGAATCTTTGTTTGTTTGAAACGACCAGTCTCTATGGTTCAACAAAACAAACATCACAATATGATGGTATGAAGCCTTATATTAGATATAAAGGATTAACCGAATCTGATTTTATTCCAATGATGAATGGAAAACGATACACAGACTTAAAAGATTATGTGGAAGATAAGGTTGGAGATTTATTAGGTGAAGATGAATCTACCACAAGTAGAAAACTTAGGAGCTTCACTAAGATAATAGCTTTAACCAAATCAGCACTTAGGGGTACTGATGAAGGATTGGCATTCAGCTTAACGATTGAGAACGCTAAAAAGTTGACAGAGAAAAAAAGATTTTATATATCAGACTATGGTTTTAGTAACATGGTTGACTATATGAATTGTAAAGCCGACCAATTGGTTAAAGGCGAGAACTACGAAAAACATGAATTGGTAAATATTATAGAATGGTGGAGAAATA
>Ga0209088_10001413_pt1 | contig 15513 bp, 25 predicted proteins | sample S_140625_EF_Meta_FD_187324 | JGI IMG/M metagenome (GOLD analysis project Ga0209088, IMG submission 187324) | Freshwater microbial communities from Lake Simoncouche, Canada to study carbon cycling - S_140625_EF_MetaG (SPAdes) (version 2) | ecosystem: Environmental > Aquatic > Freshwater > Lake ... | reverse complement strand
CGTTCCTTTTCTAACCCACAAAACACCTCAATTGGGCATGAACCAACTGGATCAGCTTGATAGACCTTAAAACTGGAGAGATCCTAAGCGATCAGGCTTATTCGGGATTAGGAGGTGTGCAAACACCGCGTATTTACTCAAAACTCAATGATTTACCATCAAAAGGGCAAGAGATGATCGATTTTGCTACCGAACTGGGCATCAATCTTATGGAATGGCAAAAATTCGTGTGTATTCATGGCCACAAGGTCAGACCAGATGGTAGATGGGCGCATTCCGAACTTGGTTTGATCATGGCACGCCAGCAAGGTAAATCTACTTTGATGATGCTTCGGATTTTAACTGGAATGTTTGTGTGGGGGGAAGGCTTACAACTTGCATCAGCTCATCGACTTACAACTTCTCTGGAAACCTTTAGACAAATAGTTGCGCTTATTGAAACTCATGCTAAGTTGGAAAAGGAAGTAAAGAAAATCCGCTGGCAACATGGCGCGGAGGAAATTGAATTATTTGGCAATAGACGATTTGTTGTAAAGGCTGCCAACAATGCAGCTAGAGGTTTATCAAAACCCGAAACAATTCACCTTGATGAATTAAGAGAATATAAAGATGAGGATGCTTGGTCGTCAATGCGTTATTCCATGATGGCTGCTAAAAATCCGCAAGTATGGATTTACAGTTCTGCTGGAGATCAGCATTCTGTAATTTTGAACAAACTTCGTGAGAGAGCGTTGGCATCAGCTACGACCAACGATCCGATCGGTTGGTTTGAGTGGAGTGCCGAACCCGATGCGCCAATTCTCCTTCCGTCAGGAGAAATGAACTGGCCAGCATTCGCTCAAGCCAATCCTTCGCTTGGAATAACAATTCATCCAGACAATTTGAAAGCCGTAATAAACGATCCACCAGATATTGTGCGAACTGAGGTTTTGGCACAATGGGTCGATACAATCAACTCAGCAATTGATGCACAAAAATGGGGATTATGTCAGACCGATCCAATACCTTTAGATCTTGAAAAGGAAACTTGGTTTGGGTTAGATTTAAGTCCAGATCGAAAGTTTGGCGCATTGGTTGCTACACAAAAACTACCGGGCGAGAAATTTAATTTAGTATTACTGCACACTTGGTCAAATGATTATTCAATCAACGATCTAGCGGTTGCAAACGATATTGCGCCGTATGTAAGAAAATATAATGTTCAGACTGTCGCTTATTCCAAGAGGACTGCACAAGCTGTCGCAAGTCGACTAGTTCCTGCTGGAATTCCTATTACAGATATGGATGGGGCGATATATGCTGAAAGTTGTGATCGATGGCTGGGCGCAATTAATTCCCATCGATTACAGCATGGTGGGCAAGATGAACTTACCCAACAAACACTTTCCGCTGCGAAACTGCCCTATGGGGATGGGTCATGGATCATCGGAAGGCGTGCAAGTCGAGTGGCAGTTTGTGCAGCTGTCGCTTCGGCATTAGCAACATATTTTGCGACACAACAAGAAACGGAAATTGATATACAAGTCGGATAATTAGGAAATATGGTATATTATGTGCTAATGGGATTATTCGATCGTTTTCAAGTAAATACAAAAACTGCAACAGATGGCGTTGATGTTGCCGCTGCAAATGCGCCATACAACATTCAACAGGCTTTAGGTGGAATTTATTTTTCACACCAAACTGCAACTCGCGAACAAGCCATGTCAGTTCCTGCATTGGCAAGAGCAAGAAATATAATTTGCTCAACAATTGGTTCTTTACCATTAGAAGGATATAACAAATTTACTGGCGCACATGTTGAACCAGTTCAAGCAATTTGGCAACCAGATGCAAGAATTACTGGGTCAGCTGTTTATGCATGGTTGGCAGAGGATATTTTATTTTATGGTGTCGGTTATGGAATTGTTTTAGATGCATACTCAGTTTCAGATGGAGCAAGAGTTCGTCAATGGACAAGAGTTGCGCCAAATCGCATTACTCCACAATTAAATGCTAATGCAACAGAAATTATTGGCTATTTATTAGATGGAACATTAACACCAGGATCAGGAATTGGAAGTGTTATTCGATTTGATGGACTTGATGAAGGCGTATTATCAAGAGCAGGTCGCACAATTCGCGCAGCTTTAGAATTGGAAAAAGCTGCTGAACTTTATGCCAAAGAACCAGTTCCAACAATGGTGTTAAAGTCAAATGGAACAAATTTAACTCCAGAAAGAATTTCAAGATTACTTGAAAGTTGGAAAACTGCTAGATCAACTAGAGCAACCGCATTTTTAAATGCAGATGTTGAATTAACTGCACTTGGATTTGATCCTGCAAAATTACAGTTGAATGAAGCACGCCAATATGTTGCTTTAGAAATTGCAAGAGCTGCTGGCATCCCGGCATATTTTATTTCTGCTGAAACAACCAGTATGACATATTCAAACTCTGTTTCAGAAAGAAAATCTTTAATTGATTTCTCGCTTCGCTCAATTTTAACAAGCATTGAACAAAGATTATCAATGCCAGATTTTACGCCATACGGAACTGAAATCCGCTTTAGCGTAGATGATTTCTTGCGTGGAGATGCATTACAAAGAGCGCAAGTTTATGAAATCCTAAACCGCATTGGCGCAATGAGCGTTGAGCAAATCCAAGAGGAGGAGGACTTAATCAAATGAAGATTAATTTCCCAATAACAATAACTGCCGCTGATACAAATAAGCGAACGATTTCTGGAAAGATCGTTGCTTGGAATGAAGCAGGAAATACATCAGCAGGAAAGACAATTTTTAGCAAAGACAGCATTGATTTTTCAAAGCCAGTCAAACTTCTGCTTGAGCATGACAAAACTAGACCTTTAGGAAAACTTGTCGATATAACTGCCACAGATTCAGGTTTAGAAGGCGTGTTTCGTCTGGCAAAAACTTTTGCAGCGGATGACGCTTTGGAGGAGGCAGCAACTGGATTACGCGACGGATTTTCTGTTGGAGTTATGGTTGATGCTTGGGATAATAAAGATGGTGCGATGGTTATTTCAAAAAGTTCATTGGCTGAGGTCAGTTTGGTTTCTGATCCTGCAATTGCATCAGCAAGAGTTGAAAAAGTCGTAGCGACTGAAACAACACCAGAGAATTCCGAAGCAACCGCTGAGGATACAACAACACAGGAGGACAAAGTGTCTGATATTAAATCAGAGGCTCCTATCGCAACCGAAGCGGTAGAAGCTGCAAAGTCAGAGCCTGTGGCAGTAGTAGCAAATCAACCAGTTGCTTATACAAAGCCACGCTCACCAATTGTGTCTGCTGCTTCATATTTGGAGCACTCAATCAAAGCTGCAATGGGCAATGATGAGAGCCGTCAATATGTTAAATTCACAGACGACACATCAACAAACACAGGGCTAACATTAGCCCCACACCTTAATGAGTTTTATACAAACACAATTAAGGGTCGCCCAGCAGTAGATAGCATTTCAAAGGGCGTATTACCAAATTCTGGGATGTCTTTTACACTTCCAAAGTTATCTCAAGCACCTTCAATAACAATTGAAGCAGAAAATGGTGCATTAGGTGGCGACGAAATGACTTCAACTTATGTTACAGTCGATGTCAAAAAAGCAAGTGGAATTCAGACAATATCTTGGGAGCTGATTGATAGAAGTTCTCCTGCATTTATGGATGCCCTTGTTACAGAACTTTCTGATGCATACGCTAAATACTGCGATTCAGCAGTAATTGCTGCTTTCACAGCATCAGGCACACAAGCATCAACACAAGCTGCAACAATTGCTGGATTAAAGGCTTATATTGCTAAAGAAGTTCCTGCTGCATATAAGGCTTCAGGAAAGTTTGCTACAAACCTTGTTGCTAATACAGCATGGTGGGAAACAATTCTTGGCAGCGATGACACAACAAATCGCCCTCTATTTACAGCTGCACAACCTTCAAATGCTTCTGGCAATGTTTCAGGTCAATCAATTACAGGTCAAGTTCTAGGACTTAATCTTGCAGTTGATCCACACATGTCAGTAACAACACTTATTGATGAGAGCGCATTTATTGTTGCTCCAGATGCGTTTAAGTGGTTTGAATCTCCAACAACACAATTACAAGTTCAAGCACTTGCTAATGGACAAATGCAGATCGCTCTTTATGGATATTATGCAATTGCTCCTATTTATGGTGCAGGAGTTCGTCGCTTTAACCTTACCTAATAAGTAAGTAACTTAATGCCTACTGGTGCTCCCGCTGGTAGGCAGCTATAAATGGGAGTAATAAGGAGATGACATGCCAATCATAATTACAGCTTCAGAGTTGAGATCTGTGATTGGTGTGTCATCATCCTTATACAATGACGCTTATCTTGAAGGAATTATTGACACAGCCGAAGGCGTGATCCTTCCATTATTGGTTACTTATAGAAGCGCAATCCAATCAACAGTATTAACGACAAATGTCGCAACTTTTACTACACTAGGAATTCATGAATTCACCGAAGGACAATCAGTTGTTATCGCAGGATGCGGAACACCTTACAACGGAACAAGAACAGTCTTGGCAGATAATCTTGGACAATATACCTTTTCGGCATCGATCACTAATGCCGATTTACTCGAAGTTAATGTCATCCCATCCGGAACTGCTACCTTATCTGGCGCATCAACTTATGTTGGAAATCAACCCGTTCGATCAGCAATCTTTGTTGTATCAGTCGAAGTATTCCAATCCAGAGTTGCAGCAGGAGGACAAATCGAAGGAGTAGATTTCTCTCCAAGTCCTTACAGAATGGGCAGATCACTTTTCAATAGATGCGTTGGATTACTTGGCCCTTATGTTGATGTTGAAACGATGGCTCAATAAATGCCAGCATCAACAATTCTTTCGCAAGTTAGACAACCATTAGCCACAGCTTTAGCAAGTGTTGCAGGAAATGTCTATGCCTATGTTCCAGAGTCTGTAATTCCTCCAGCTGTGGTGTGCGTTCCAGATTCACCTTACATTGAATTGGAAACAATTAACAAATCAACTATTCACGCAAAACTTAATTTTACAATCTCAGTTGCCGTTGCTTACAATAGCAATCCTGCTTCATTAGATAACATCGAGCAACTAATCATGAGCGTTCTGGCAGTTATCCCAACAGGATATGTTGTCAGTTCAGTAGAAAGACCTACTGTTACACAAGTTGGAGCAAGCACTCTGTTAATTGCAGATGTTCGAGTTTCTACCTACTACACACAAACCGCATAAGGAGAAATCATGGCAACCACAGTAATAACCGGTCGCGATATTTCGTTGTCTTTCACAGGTGGAACAGACATCGAAGCACAAGCGACTAGCGCAGTATTAACAAAAATGAATGAGCGTCAAGAATACGAAACCCTTGATGGCACAGCTTACAAAACTGTAAGAACCACAGGAACATTTGCTTTATCTATGTTAGCCGATTGGGGCAAGACAAGTTCTGTTTGTGAGGCTCTATGGGCAGCAGCAGAAAGCGCACCTGATACAGATATTTCAATCACACTTACAACTGCAACTGGAGCGCAATTTGTGTTCCCAATTAAGCCTGAATTTCCATCAGCTGGTGGATCAGGGATTGATGCCCAAACTGTTGATTTCAGTTTTACAGTTACAGGCGGAACAGTTGTAGAAACATTTAGTTAAAAAATAGAAACGGGAGCAAAATGAAACTACAAATAAATATCGAATATAACTCAGGCGAGCAAGCAACATATACAGCCCAACCGCCTGAGTTTGCAAAATGGGAAAAGGCTACTTCAAACATCATAAGCCAAGCATCCGAAAAGATCGGAATGTGGGATCTGATGTTTTTGGCATACAACGCTCATAAGCGGGAAGCTGTTGGAAAACCAGTTAAACCTTTTGAAGTATGGATGGAAACGATCGCAGACATTCAAGTCGGTGATGCAAACCCAAAAGCCATCCAGTCGGAAGCCTAAGCAGATTATTGGTTCAGTTGGCAATTGCCACACAAATACCAATGAGCGAATGGGTTGATGGCGAGGACATTTTAACGGCATTAGAGATATTGGAGGAACGGCATGGCAACTAGCACCGAACCTTTAATAGTTTATGATAAAAAAGAACTAATGCAATTTGCCAAAGTCATGAGAACGATGAGCGATATTGCCGTTGAGGAAACCAAGCGCAGAGTTGGCGAACTGGCTCAAAGAGAATTAAATGAAATAAGACAAATAGCATCATCGCGTGGCAAAGTTGCAAACCGAGTTGCGCAAGGTGGCAAAGTTAAGAAGTCGTCATTACTTGGTGAGATATCTTTTGGGTTTGCATCCCAGAAATTCTCAGGCGGAGCAACAACTCAATTCAATACTCGTAACGATCCTAAAGGAAGCCGAACAGGTATTGGTGCAGCATCAGAATTTGGATCAGGAAAATATCCACAATTTCCTAGATGGTCAGGGCCAATGCCAAAAGGACCGGGTTCAAGAGGTTGGTTTATTTATCCAACAATCAGACACTTACAACCAACAATTATTAAAGAGTTTGAAGATATAATTTTGGCAATTAGAAAAGAGTTCAACGATGGCCAGTAGAACCTTAACGCTCGCTTTAGCAGCTGATATTGATAATCTTAAAAAAGGTTTAGATGATGCTGAAAAGGTAGTTAATAAATCAGCGGATAATATAGCTGACTTTGGCAAGAAAGCAGCCGTTGCATTTGCGGTCGCTGGAGCAGCCGTTACAGCATTTGCGGTATCTGCCGTTAAAGCTGCTGCTGAGGATGAAAAGGGTCGTAAGTCTTTAGAACAAACCATCAAGTCAAATACACAGGCTACTGATGAGCAAATCAGATCCATTGATAATTATATTTCAAAGCAATCAATTGCTACCGCTACAACCGATAATGTTTTAAGACCAGCCTTTGCTCGACTTATTAGATCAACTAATGATGTTGCAAAAGCGCAGGATTTGCTTTCATTAGCCCAAGAAATTGCAACCGCTACTGGCAAGCCACTTGAAGTTGTAACAAATGCTTTAGGAAAAAGTTTCGATGGGCAGAATGCTGCTCTTGGTAAATTAGGTTTAGGTATTGATGCTACTACCCTTAAAACTAAATCTCATGAGGAAATCATGCAGATCCTTAAGGGAACATATAAAGGATTTATTGATAATGAAGCAACTAATGCTGAGTTCAAGTTTAAGCAATTAACTATTGCCCTTGATGAAACTAAAGAAAAGATTGGAACTGCTTTGCTGCCTATCGTTAAAGAATTGGCAGATTTCATGTTGGCTACTGTCGTTCCAAATATCGAAGCCTTTGCTGCTGGATTAACTGGTGAAAGCGGAGTTGTTGCTGGAATTACTGATGCAACGCAAGGTGCTTATGAATTTGGTCAGCAATTAATTTCAGTTATTAAATTTGTTATCAGCATAAAAGATGAACTGCTCATATTGGGTGGAATTATTGCAACAGTATTCGTGGCGAATAAAGTGATTGCATTTGTTGGCGCTATTCAAACATTAATTACTGCGATGGTTGCACTTAGAAATGCGGCGGCTGCTGCTGGTGTTGCTACCGCATTTGCAACTGGTGGAACATCTGTCGCTCTTGCAGGTGCTGCTCTTGCTGGCGCAGCTGCTACTTATGGATTAACTCAAATTGCTCCATCAGGTTCAACATCAGTTGGTTCATATCCAAAATCTAGCAATGGATCAAACTTTACTTATGGTGCAGGAAATCCAAGCGTCAATAACATAACAATCAATGCCTTGGATAGTGAGAGCGCAGCTAGAGCCGTTGCTAAGGTGCTTAATGAAAGTGCAGCTAGATCCGTTCCATCATTGAGTGGCACAAGCGTCAAAGGTAACTAATGACTGTCTTTACGCCTGAATGGAAATTGACTGTTGCTGGAACTAATTATACAAATATAGCAATAAGCGATATTCAACATCAGGCTGGTCGGACTGATATTTACAGCCAACCATCCCCATCTTATATGCAGATCACTCTGGTCGCCTTATCAGGTCAAACCTTGCCATTTGCCATTAACGATAGTTTTGCTTTACAGGTCAAAAATAGTGCAGGAACTTATGTCAATATCTTTGGTGGAGATATTACTGACATAACTGTTGAGGTTGGTGCATTTGGAAATGTTGCCGATGTTATCAACTACACAATTTTGGCGATGGGATCTTTGGTTAAGTTGGCAAGAGAATTATATTCTGATGCAGTTTCCCAAGATGAAGATGGCAATCAAATATACGGAATTCTTTCTAGCGTATTGCTGGCATCTTGGAATGATGTTCCAGCAGCATCAACTTGGGCAACATATTCTGCAACTGAAACTTGGGCTACTGCTGGAAATCAAGGACTTGGCGAAATTGATCAGCCCGGACTTTACACAATGCAAAATCGAAGTGGAACGGAAGCCCCAGACACTATTTACAACATTGCAAGCCTTATAGCCAATTCAGCCTTTGGATATTTGTATGAGGACAATGCAGGCAATATCGGTTATGCAGACGCAGATCATCGCCAAACTTATCTGTTAGCCAATGGTTATGTTGATCTTGATGCAAACCATGCTTTAGGATCAGGCTTATCAACCATCACTAGATCAGGTGATATTAGAAATGACATCATCATCAATTACGGCTCAAATTTTGGTTTAGAAAAGACTGCATCATCAGCTTCTTCAATTGCGCTTTATGGCTACAAAGGTGAAAGCATTCAATCAACCATTCATTCAGCTGTGGATGCTCAAGCTGTGGCAGATCGATATATTGCTCAGAGAGCCTTTCCTTTACCAGTATTCCAAAGCATCACTTTCCCACTGACAAATCCTGAGATTGATAACTCAGATCGAGATAACCTTTTAGGTGTTTTTATGGGTCAGCCATTGAACATACAAAATCTACCTGCACAAATTTCGGGTGGCGAGTTTGAAGGCTATGTTGAAGGCTGGCGTTGGAGCACTCGATTTAATGAACTATTTTTAACAATAAATCTTTCACCAGTTGCGTTCAGCCAAGTCGCTATGCGATGGAATACTGTGCCTATTGGTGAGGCTTGGAACACAATCAGCACAACTTTGACATGGGAATACGCTACAATCGTAGCCTGAGATAAAGGATAATATGGCAACCACTACTAACTATGGCTGGACAACACCGGATGACACCGCGCTGGTTAAAGATGGCGCGTCTGCTATTCGCACACTAGGATCATCTGTTGATACATCTGTCAAAGCATTAAATCCCGGAACTACTGCTGGAGATTTAGATTATTACACAGCAGCCACAACTAAGGCTCGTATTGCCAAAGGAACTGCTGGCCAAGTATTCACAATGAACTCTGGCGCAACTGCTCCTGAATGGCAAACAATTTCTGCTGGTGGAATGACTTTGTTATCTACAACTGCACTTTCATCAACCGCAACAACTGTTTCTGGAATTAGCGGTTCATATAAAGATTTATTGGTTGTAGTTCAAGGGGCAGTTTGGGGAACAAGCGATCAAGCATTAACCTTTCGACCAAATTCATCAACAACTGCAATTTATGGATTTCTTAATCGAAATGAAAACGCAAGTCCAACTTTAACAGGTTTCGAAGATACATTTTTTACAACAAGTTCAACTTTAACTAGAACTGGCGGATCTAATGTTTTAGTATTTAGAATTACAGATTATGCAAATGCTACTTATTACAAAGGTTATGAAGCATTTGGAGGTGGTTTAAGATCCGCTGGAACAGTTGGTTTTCACTCTAGTGGTGTTATCAAATTGACCGCAGCAATCAGTTCATTTGCTGTTCAAACTGCGTCAAGTGCAACTTTTAGCGGCGGTCAAATTCTAACTTATGGAGTCAAATAATGAGCAAAACAACAAGACCTCTAGTTCGTATTCACAATATTGAGATTGATGAAATTATCGATCGAGAAATGAATGATGATGAATTTGCTCAATATCAAGCAGATCAAGCAGCACAAGCAATTGCCGAAGCCGAAGCATTAGCAAAAGAAACTGCTAAATCAGCAATCCTTGATCGCATTGGTTTAACTGCTGATGAACTTAAAACGATTCTTGGCTAATGAAGGCTTGGTTATCTAAAGCTGCTGTCCAGTTAAGAGAGCAAACTGATGACTGCTTCCCTGACAGGGATCGTAAAAGTGATGGATGGATTGCTTCTGTATCACACTTATCAAGAGCCCCAAAGTCGGATCACAACCCTGATGAAAAAACAGGATGTGTCAGAGGATTGGATCTTTCTGCTGGGCTTTCTGACGATAAACGGATTTCAGCATATTTGGCAGATCAAATTAGATTATATGGGAAATCTCAAGGCCGTATCAGTTATGTAATCTTTGAGGAGAAAATTGCTTCTCCGTTGTTAGGTTGGAAATGGCGTAAATACAAAGGCATCAATAAACACAATCATCATATTCATATCAGCTTCAAAAAAGATCAAGATAACAATTCAGAGTTCTTTGACATCCCACTACTAGGAGGCAAGTAATGAAACTAACCAAGAAACACAAGGCAGCAATCAAGTCATATCTAAGAGCTGTTGCAGCTTCTGGAATAACTGTGGCTTTAGCCATTGTGGGAGATATTAAGCCTGAATACGCAATTCTGCTTGGTTCTTTAATTGCCCCACTAATCAAAGCCATTGATCCTACTTCTGCAAAAGAGGTTGATTATGGTATTGATGGCAAATGACAGCCAACGATTGGGTCGCTATCGCCGTTGGCGTATGCGCCGTATTAACAAGTTTGTTAGTGGGTCTGCGCTGGGTTATTAAATCCTACCTAGCCGAACTTAAGCCCAATGGAGGCTCATCGATCAAGGATACCATTTCAAGATTGGAACTACAAAGTTCTCGACTTGAACAGCGTGTCGATGATCTGTTCGTTCTAATCAGTAAGCAATAATTTTCTCATGGCGAACACACGAAAATCATCTAAACGAAAAAAGATCAATCGTCGTATCGTTCGCCGTTCTCCTGATCCATTAACTAAATTGGATCAATGGTATATCTGCAAGCATGAAATGTTTAGAGCTGCACGCAAGGCTGGATTTTCAGAATCCGTTGCGCTCTATCTAATGGATAGTCCTGAATCAATGCCTGACTGGATTGTGGGCGACAAGGGAATTATCCCAGTTATTCCAACTCCCGATGAGGATGAAGATTAAGCGGATAGCGTTTGTAAGTGATCTCCAAGTGCCATTCTTTAATGAGAAGGCAACAAAATCATTAGGTAAATTTCTTGCCAAATGGAAACCCCATCGGACAATCTGCATTGGTGATGAAATCGATCTGCCTCAGCTTGGCGGTTTTAATGCTGGAACCATTGATGAGATGGTCGGCAACATCCATGATGATCGAGTGCTAACTCAAGAGGTTTTAACTTATCTTGGCGTAACGGATGTATTAGGCAGTAATCATGGAATTAGGCTTTATAGATCAATTAAGAAACGCTTACCTAGCTTCTTAAATTTACCTGAGATGCAATATGAAAAGTTTTTAGGTTATGACAAACTAGGCATTAAGTTCCATCCTTATGGCTTGGACTGGGCGCATGGTTGGACTGCCGTTCATGGTGATGCTTTTCCGCTTAGCCAAGTGCCGGGTCAAACAGCCTTAAATGGGGCTAGGAGGCTTGGAAAGAGTGTAGTGTGTGGTCACACCCATAGATTAGGGCAATCAGCCTTTACAGAGGCTTCTAGAGGCCAATTAGGGCGAACTGTGTGGGGTGTTGAGGTTGGCAATTTAGTAGATTTGAGCAGTTCGGGCATGGCATATACAAGAGGTTACGCAAACTGGCAAACAGGCTTCGCTGTGGCTTATGTTCAGGATCGTAAAGTGCAGGTTATTACAGTTCCAATTAATGCAGATGGCAGTTTTATATTTGAAGGTAAGGTTTATGGGGCTTGAAAGCGACTATCTCGAACGCACGATTGATACTCATATCGATGAATTTGAGGATCTTGGCGTTATCTAATCGTTATAGAACACGCCGCAAGCGCAGTAGATAAAACACTTGATTTAGGTCAAACTTTATGTATCCACAAGATATGTGGGGATATGTAAGGGAGCGACATGAAACTAGATCTAGGCAGTAGAGATACAGCTTTAGAATACGCGGAGCGAGGATGGGCAGTTTTGCCATTATTGCCACGCAAGAAAGATCCGCACTTTGACTTGGCTCAAAGGGCTTATTTATCAGCTACAACTGACCAGAAACTTATTAACTTTTGGTTTGATTACGATGAGAAAATCAATCTTGGCATAGCCTGTTATCAATCGGGTTTAGTTGTCTTTGATATTGATTTCCGTAATGGTGGCAATATCGATGAACGATTTGCGCCGACCTATACAGTAAAAACAGGCGACGGATATCATCTTTACTATCAAGCAAATCCAACTGATGTTTTTGCTGGCAAACTTGAAACTGGCATTGATATTAAATGGAAAGGCTATGTGGCTGCTCCACCATCAGTTCATCCGTCAGGAGCAATCTATACAGTAATCGATGACAGAGATCCTGTTGTATTGCCTAAACAATTAAGGGAGTGGGCAACAAAATGACATTAAAAGAAGCTGGTTTAGTTTGGGTTGCATCAATGGTTGCAATTATCTGGGTTTATGGAATGCACGAAAGCGCAAAACAAACTCACTATTGGCGTGGTCGAAAAGACGGCTGGGATATGCACCGCAGGATGATAGAAAATAAAAATAATGCCGACAAATACTGAGCAGTTATTTGATGAGGTCATTACTACGATCCAACAGCGCGGAAGCGTCTATGGACATCCGTATTACAACCACAAACGAATTGCAGGTCTATGGTCTGCATATCTCGACTTCCCAATCACACCACACCAAGCTGCATTATGTATGGCACTCGTTAAGGTTTCTAGGCTTAGTGAAACGCCAGATCATTACGACAGCATCAAAGACTTCATCGCCTATGGATCTGTCTATAAAACTGTGCTTGACGCAGTCCAAGATGAAAACTGGGAGGACTAATAATGGCTTTTAATCTTGAGGATTATGAGGATGTGGCTACTCTAAACAAATGGTTCATTCAAAACTTTCCGCTTGGTAGATCAGACATATCAGTCATTAGCCATGATCCTGAGAAAGGTTACATTTTGGTTCAGGCTACCTTATGGCGAGATGCAAAAGATGCTGCACCAGCCGTTTCTAACATTGCATTTGGATCTAGGGAAACTTACATTCCAAATATGAAAAAGTTTTATTGCGAGGATACAGCTACATCCAGTTTGGGTCGCGCAATAATTTTGCTCAAAGGATCTGATAAAACTGCAACTAAAGACGACATGAGAAAGGTTGAAAATGCACCGGTCAGAAATCTCTATGGTAAATCTGGTAATTCACAAACTATTGAAACTGCTTTACGAAAAGCATTTAGTGATGATGACAAACCAACTGATCCGAAAGCATGGTCGGTTGGAGAAGTTGTCGAAACAATTACACAAAACAAACCTAAACAACAAGAATGCTCACATGGCTTGATGATTCTAAAAGAGGGAACATCTAAAACAGGTAAGCCATATTATGGCTATGTTTGCTCTGCACCTAAAGGAGAACAATGCGATGCTCGCTGGCATAAACTCACAGCTAATGGAATATGGTTTTATGAAGGAGGTGAATAAATGGGTTATGTAGAGATTATCGATGGCTCTGGCTTAATGGCAACGATTGAAAACGATGCGATCAAAGTCGAGCCAACGACACTTCATTGCGACTTATGCAACGATGACAGATTACTTCATGAGGGCGATCTGCTTCGATGCTATTCCTGTCATTCAATCAATCGGATTCCATAGTGCCGAACTACGAATACGCTTGTGATAGAGAGGGATCGAGTATTGTATTGGATCTGCCGATGCAGCACGAAATTCCTCTTTGTCAAGTATGTGGCTTTGAATTAAGTCGTGTCTATACAGCTGTGCCAGCAATCTTCAAAGGAAGCGGATGGGCTAGTAAAGGTGGTTAAATTCAAATGTAATGGCTGCTCTGGTAATACTGAATTTATATGGCTTGATGGTTATTCCGCAGCTGATGGCTTCAGGGTTTATCAATGTCTGCGTTGCAATTGCGTTGGAACAAAGAACCTAGCAGAAGCAACTGACACTCAAGAACCTGTCATCCGATGCACTAAATGCGGATCATGGCAATTTGTAGATCAGGTTTGTCATACATGTCTATTGATTGGGACAAAATGAAGTTATTGGATTTATTCTGTGGTGTTGGAGGTGCTTCAGTTGGTTATGCTCAAGCAGGATTTGAAGTTCATGGTGTAGATCTGAAACATGGCAAAAGGTATCCATTTACCTATTTAAGGGCTGATGTATTAGATGTGCTTAAAGATGATGAGTTTATTCAGCAATTTGATGTGATTCATGCAAGCCCACCATGTCAGACGCACAGCATCACTCAACATTTACGCAATGCTCAAGGTAAATCGACCAATAAGATAGATCTGATACCTGAAACTAGGGCTGCTCTAATAGCCTCTGGTAAGCCTTATATTATCGAAAATGTAGTTGGTAGTCCATTAATCAATCCAATTCAACTATGTGGGTCATCCTTTGGCTTACAGGTTAGGAGGCACAGATTGTTTGAAAGCAACATGAAATTACAAGGATCTGAATGTAATCACAAAGCACAAGGCAGACCTGTTGGAGTTTATGGATCTTTGAATGATGAGATACCTAATGGAGGTAGAACAGCTAAAACAATTGATGAAGCTCGCAAGGCAATGAAGATGGATTGGGCTATTTGGACTGAATTAGTTGAAGCAATTCCTCCAGCATTTACAAAATATCTTGGTGAACAAACACGCAGACACGCCGTCAAATTTGGAACCGTATGATACCCTTAAACGCAAATTCGCTTTCAGAGCGAAAGGGCGATCTGCGAAGCAGAAAGATCGCAAGGTTTGGTTTGGTGATATCTCTGTTCATTGTCTTGAACACAGCCTTTCTAAAGATTGATTCCGTTTATGCTGATACAACAAACCATTACAGACAATGGGCTTTCATACAGCTTAATAACTTAGATGAGTTTTACTGTTTAGATGAATTATATTTTAGAGAATCAAGATGGAATCCTTTAGCACACAACAATGGTCATTATGGTATTCCTCAAGGTCGTAGCAAATACTTACAAAGAGCTGATGGATATAAACAGGTTGAATGGGGAATCAAATACAACAATGTGCGTTATGGTTCTATGTGTAAAGCGTTAGATCACTTCAAAAAAAAGGGATGGCATTGAGTAGATCGGCGTTAAGGGATAGTGGATCGACTAGACAATGGCGAAACATTCGAGAAAGAATTCTTAGGAGAGATGGCTATATCTGTCAATACTGTGGGCAAGAAGCAGATACAGTAGATCATGTGATACCAAGAAGATTAGGTGGATTAGATAGCGATGATAATTTAGTTGCAAGTTGCAGAAAATGTAATTTATCAAAGGGTGGGCGGTTTTTTGTGAGCAAGAGAACAC
>Ga0209088_10001409_pt1 | contig 15538 bp, 8 predicted proteins | sample S_140625_EF_Meta_FD_187324 | JGI IMG/M metagenome (GOLD analysis project Ga0209088, IMG submission 187324) | Freshwater microbial communities from Lake Simoncouche, Canada to study carbon cycling - S_140625_EF_MetaG (SPAdes) (version 2) | ecosystem: Environmental > Aquatic > Freshwater > Lake ... | reverse complement strand
GCATGTAGAAGTTGCGACGTACGGGTAGGAAGACGTGGGTTCAACTCCCACCACCTCCACCATTTGATTCAGCTCATTCTCCACCAAGGAATGGGCTGATGTCGTTTACCCCAATTACATCTTCAAATACATTTCCATCTTACAATCATAACCACCCAAGTCGACAATCTGACGATACACCCGACGCAACGACTTATCCTTCGGCTCAACGCGCCCTGGATTCACAAAAATGAGTCGACCGCCCGGACGTAAAACCGCACCCGCCACTCTAAACAGATCCTCAAATAAGCCTTCTAAATTGGGCACGCGAACGCGACGACCTAAAGGCGGGTTGGAAATAATGAGCGATACATTTCTCTTCTTTAATTCAGGAATGATATCAATATTTCGGAAATCGCTGGTGTAAAAGGCACCCCGCACACCGTCGAGTTTCGCCGCGGCAAAATTACCTTTCATCATCGCAATAGCCGACTCACTTAAGTCCGTCCCCACGACGCATTTCACTTTCGCATGCATGGCCATCTCAATGAGTTCGAGTCCAGATCCACAAAACGGATCCCAAACCATTTCTTGATCATCCGTTCCAGCCAGTCTCGCCATACAAGCTGCGATAGGGGGATGCGATGCTGCGTTCACAGCCTTTAATCGATACGCTAAACGAGGGTCGGGTGAAACACGCGGACGGATTTCTGCAATCGTCGCACCCGGTGCTAAAAATACATCGAGCGACCACGGAGCTTCGCGCGCATCATTTAAAATCTTCGGATTAATTTTGAAAGCAGCCTGCGTTACTTTCTCCACCACCGCATCTTGATTATCACTGCCTGAAAAAGCTAAACGGTAACGCCATGAGCCTTCCGTAAAGTGCTCCATTAAACGTTCCGTAAGTGGTGACGCAATGACCTTGGCTAATTCATTAACCGCATCGGGCGACTGCGGATCGCGCACGCGACCAATGTAAAAACCCACTGTATCAAAACATCTCAGTTGATAGATATCAGCCAAGCAAAACGGGGATTTCGCCGCTACTACGACGTGACAGCCGCGAATTTCTAAGAGTTTAAATTTACCACCCTTCGCTTCAGCTTCTTTTACTTCTTCAGCTAAGATAGCTTCTAAACCACGGCGACAACGGAGACTGATTCTTAAAGTGTCATAGCGATCCAAAACAGCATCCATGCGAATTTTAGCCGGACTCTCCTTACGCGCCACATTCGCTCGAACCTTCTGTTCCGAAATTGGAAGTGCATTAGTTCCACCTACCGCTTTTAAAGTTTCTTCACCGGCGATTTTTTCGAGAGCCGAACCCGCTTTCTTTTTTTCGCGTTCCACTGAACTCGTTTTCAAAATAGTGATAATTTCTTTTTCGGCTTCGACATCGCCACCCAGTTTCGGAATCGCCGCCATCGCATAGCGACGCACCTTTTCGGAAGGATCGGATAGCAATGACTTCACCCAAGACTTCACTTCGGTTTTCTGTTTTTCGTTTTGGCTATTGGCAAAAACTACACCCACGGCGCGGATGAGGGCGACCTGGCGGCCTCGTTCCACTTGGCTGGCCTTGTTGAATTTGGGTACCTCGACGGTCCAAAGTTGGTCGGCTGACAACTCGCGGAGTCGGCGATACAAGTCATTATCAGCTTTCATAACAAAGAGTGTGTCGGACTGCTGGGCAGTGATGTCAAGGGTGACCAAATTTAAGGCTCAAACGCAATTTGAGCTCAAACCTTCGTAAAGTATCCATTTTAGGCTAAAAATTGCTCCATTTTGGGACAAATTATTTCCATTCAGCCCGCCTCCGCTCGCCGAGAACTTGCCGAGCCAAACCAGCGTCAGAAAATCTAAAAATCTGCCCCTATAAGTTGCCTTTGACAGAGACCAAATATTGTTCACTAGATTTAACACCCTTGCGGATTACCAAAGGGGGGTCTCACACACCAATTTCATAAACCTGTCACCTTCCCGACACTTTCAAACATCCAAGAAATGAATAATCCCGGACTACCCGAAAAACAGGGCCTCTATGACCCGCAGTTTGAACACGATGCCTGTGGCGTCGGCTTCGTCTGTCAGATGAAGGGGAAACGTTCCCATGATATTATTCAGCAAGCGCTGACCATCTTGGTTAACCTCGATCACCGCGGGGCTTGCGGCTGTGAAGTGAACACCGGCGACGGCGCAGGTATTCTCATTCAGCTCCCTCACACTTTCTTAAGCAAGGTCTCCAAAGACGCAGGCATCAGTGCCCTGCCCAAGCCCGGACACTACGGCGTCGGCATGCTCTACGTTTCGCCCGATGCAAAAATCCGCACCGAGTCCGAAAAAACTTTTACCGACATCGCGAAGTCCCAAGGTCTCACCGTTCTCGGCTGGCGTACCGTTCCTACGACGAATACATCACTCGGACAAACAGCCGTAAAAAGCGAACCGACCGTTCGCCAAGTATTTATCGCCCGTCCAGCTGATTGTGCGACCGACCAAGATTTCGAGCGTAAACTTTTCATCGTTTCAAAACGGGCCCATAACGAAATCCGCGCCTCCGGAAAAGATAACCATTACTACGCCTGTAGCATCTCTTGCCGTACCCTTATTTATAAAGGTATGTTAATGCCTGAGCAGGTTGGAAAATATTTCCCTGACTTAAATGATTCGAGCATGGACACCGCATTAGCGCTAGTACACTCGCGTTTCTCGACCAACACCTTCCCGAGCTGGGAACGTGCGCACCCTTACCATTACATCGCACACAACGGCGAAATCAACACGCTCAATGGCAATGTCAATTGGATGAAAGCCCGTGAGCCATTGCTCGCGAGCCCGCTCTTTGGAAAAGACATCGAGAAAATCAAGCCGATCGTAAATCCGAACGGTTCTGACTCTGCTAAGTTCGATAACGTTTTAGAACTTCTCGTGATGGGCGGTCGCTCCTTACCTCAAGCGATGATGATGATGATTCCAGAGCCTTGGAATGGTCACGAATCGATGAGTGAACAAAAGAAGGCGTTCTACGAATACCACTCTTGTGTGATGGAACCTTGGGATGGCCCTGCATCGGTTGTCTTTACGGATGGTACGATGATTGGTGCGACGCTCGACCGCAACGGTCTCCGCCCTTCTCGCTACTACGTCACCAAAAATGATTTAGTCATCATGGCTTCGGAAGCCGGTGTTCTTCCTGTTCCTCCAGAAGAAGTGGCAAGCAAAGGCCGCCTCCAACCTGGACGCATGTTCCTCGTGGACATGGAAAAAGGACGCATCATCGCCGACGAAGAAATCAAACAACAAATCGCGACCGAAAAACCTTATCGTCAATGGCTCGATGGTAACCTCATCAAGCTCGATAAAATTCCTAAGTCTGAAAAAACTCCAATCACGGACCACGAAACGATTCTGCAGCGTCAATTAGCGTTTGGTTATACGTTTGAAGATCAGCGTAAAATTTTGCTCCCGATGGGCAAAGATGGCGTGGAAGCGATGGGTTCAATGGGAACCGACATTCCTTTAGCAGTTCTGTCTAACAAATCGAAATTACTTTACGATTACTTCAAACAACTCTTCGCCCAAGTTACCAATCCTCCGATTGACTGTATCCGCGAAGAAATTGTGACGTCATCCGTCACTACCATCGGACCTGAGCGCAACTTGTTGGATCCTAATCCACACAGCTGTCACCTCATCGAATTAACGACTCCGATTTTAACCAATGAAGAGTTAGCAAAACTACGCGACGTGACGCATGGTCAATTCCGCTCGGTGACCATTCCAACCCTCTTCAATCCCAAAGCAGGTGCTAAAGGTCTGGAAGAAGCGATGAATGAAATCTGCCGTCAAGCCAGCCTGCAGATCGATGCAGGTGTTAATATTATTATTCTCAGCGACCGTGGCGTCGACCGGAGCAACGCTGCCATCCCTGCCCTCTTAGCTGTATCTGGACTTCACCACTTCCTCATCCGCGAAGGCAAGCGTACCAAAGTAGGTTTAATTCTAGAGTCAGGCGAACCGCGCGAAGTTCACCACTTCTGTACCCTCATCGGTTATGGTTGTGCCGCGATTAATCCCTACCTCGCATTCGAAACACTGGATGACATGATCCAAGAAAAACTCTTGGAAGGCGTCGACCATTACACCGCCTGTAAGAATTACGTGAAGGCTGCGACTAAAGGTATCGTAAAAGTCGCTTCCAAGATTGGTATCTCCACGATCCAAAGTTACCTCGGTGCTCAAATCTTTGAGTGCGTTGGTCTCCAACAAAAAGTGGTCGATCAATATTTCACAGGTACCGCAACCCGTATCGAAGGTGCGGATTTAGCCGCGATTGCGGAAGAAACTATCAGCCGTCACGCCAACGCCTTCCCTGAGCGGGTGGAACATCCTCAAACCCTCGAAGTCGGTGGTGATTACCAATGGCGCAGTGAAGGTGAAGGTCACCTCTTCAGCCCACAAGTCATTCACTCTCTCCAAAAAGCTGTTCGTACGAATAACTTCGATACTTTCAAAACCTATTCATCCTTGGTCAACCAACAGATGAGTCAGATTTTCACGCTTCGTGGTTTACTCGAATTGAAACCACAAAAATCCATTCCGATTGAGGAAGTCGAGAGCGCTGACCAAATCTTAAAGCGTTTCAAAACGGGTGCGATGAGCTACGGTTCGATTTCGCAAGAAGCACACGAAACTCTTGCTATCGCGATGAACCGCATCGGTGGTAAATCGAACACCGGTGAAGGGGGCGAAGATCCTGATCGTTTTACTTGGACGAATGCGCGCGGTGATTCAAAGAATTCCGCCATCAAGCAAGTGGCTTCTGGTCGCTTCGGTGTAACCAGTCTCTACCTCACTCAAGCTCGCGAATTACAAATCAAGATGGCTCAAGGGGCCAAGCCTGGTGAAGGCGGACAGCTCCCTGGCGCTAAAGTCTATCCGTGGATTGCTAAAGTGCGTTACTCCACTCCGGGCGTCGGACTCATCTCTCCTCCCCCACACCACGATATTTACTCAATCGAAGATTTATCCGAACTCATTCACGATTTAAAGAACGCTAACCGTGCTGCACGCGTCAGTGTTAAACTCGTTTCTGAAGTCGGCGTTGGAACGATTGCTGCCGGTGTGGCAAAAGCTCACGCGGATGTTGTTCTGATTTCTGGTTTCGATGGCGGTACGGGTGCGTCACCACAAACTTCGATTAAGCATGCTGGTTTACCATGGGAACTCGGTCTTGCCGAAACTCACCAAACCCTCCTGCTCAACAATCTACGTTCGCGTATTGTCGTTGAAGCAGACGGACAATTAAAGACTGGTCGTGACGTGGTCATCGCTGCGTTACTCGGCGCGGAAGAATTTGGTTTTGCGACGGCTCCTCTCGTTTCACTCGGTTGCATCATGATGCGCGTTTGCCACCTCAACACTTGCCCTGTCGGTGTTGCGACCCAAGACCCTGAACTCCGTAAGAACTTCACCGGCGATCCTGAACACGCGGTTAACTTCATGAACTTTATCGCTCAAGAAGTTCGCGAACTCATGGCTCAACTCGGATTCCGTAAACTTACCGACATGGTAGGCCGTACCGACATCCTTGAAGCACGTCATGCTGTCGATCATTGGAAGGCTAAGGGAATTGATTTATCCAAACTCCTTTACTCACCTAAAGTAGCGAGCGATGTCGGTCGTTACTGCACCGAAGTCCAAGATCACGGACTTGATAAGTCACTCGACTTAACTCTCCTACTCGAGAAGTGCCGTCCAGCTATCGATAAGAAACAAAAAGTAGTGATTAATTCTGAGATCAAGAATACGCACCGCGTAGTCGGAACAATTCTCGGTAACGAAATCACCAAGAAGCACTGGGAAGGTTTACCCGAAGGTACCATTCAATTGAACTTCAAGGGTAGCGCCGGACAAAGTCTGGGTGCGTTCGTTCCTCCAGGCGTGACTATCACCCTCGAAGGCGATGCGAATGACTACGTCGGTAAAGGTCTTTCTGGCGGTAAGATTATTATTAAGCCTGACGCTAAAGCGACCTTCGCTGCGGAAGACAATATCATCATCGGTAACGTTGCTCTCTATGGTGCAACCTCCGGTGAAGTATTTATCCGCGGTGTGGCGGGTGAGAGATTCGCCGTTCGTAACTCAGGCGTCACCACCGTCGTTGAAGGCATTGGTGATCACGGTTGCGAATATATGACGGGCGGACGCGTGGTCGTGCTCGGTGAAACTGGACGTAACTTTGCCGCAGGGATGAGTGGTGGTGCGGCTTACATTCTTGATGAGAAGGCTGACTTTGCGGTTCGTTGTAACAAGCAAATGGTCGGACTCGAAAAACTCGAAGAGAGAGACTTAACCGAACTCAAAGATTTAATCCAACGTCACGCCGATCTCACTGGCTCGAAGAAAGCTGCGAAGATTATTGCTGACTGGAAAAATTATTCGACGAAGTTCGTCAAGGTCATGCCCAAGGACTACAAGCGCGTTCTCGAAGCGATTGAACAAGCTAAAGCCAAAGGCCTCAGCGGTGACGCTGCCCTCGACGAAGCTTTCGAAATCAACGCCCGCGACGTTGCACGCGTCGGCGGAGGCTAATCCTAAACACCTAACCACCAAACGATTTAAATCATATGGGAAAACCAACCGGATTTGTAGAATTCCAACGTGAATTACCAGCCGATCGCGATGCGCTCACCCGCATTGGTGATTGGAAGGAAATTCACCACCACCACAGCGATGAAAAACTTCGCAAGCAAGGCGCACGTTGCATGGATTGCGGCGTCCCCTTCTGCCACACTGGAAAAATGATCAGCGGCATGGCCAGTGGTTGTCCGATTAATAATTTAATTCCTGAGTTCAACGATCTCGTCTATCGCGGACTCTGGAAAGAAGCGTTGGAACGTTTACACAAAACCAACAACTTCCCTGAGTTCACTGGTCGCGTTTGCCCAGCTCCTTGCGAAGGCGCGTGCGTTTTAGGAATCAACAAACCACCCGTTACTATTAAAAATATCGAAGTTTCGATTATCGATAAAGGTTGGGAAAACGGTTGGGTGGTGGCCCGTCCACCTGCAAGACGCACCGGCAAAAAAGTGGCCGTCATCGGTTCTGGTCCTGCTGGACTCAGCGCAGCGGCTCAATTAAATCACGCCGGCCACAACGTCACCGTTTTCGAACGCGCCGACCGTCCCGGCGGTTTACTCATGTACGGTATCCCGAACATGAAACTCGATAAAAAAGAAGTCGTTCTCCGCCGTATTCGCTTACTCGAAGACGAAGGTGTTACTTTCAAATGTGGCGTGAATATCGGTAAAGATATTTCGGCGGAACAACTCCGTAAGGATTTTCACTCCATCGTAGTTTGCACAGGTGCAACTAAAGCACGCGATTTACCGATTCCTGGTCGCGAAGGTAAAGGCATCTACTTCGCGATGGATTTCTTATCCGCGAACACCAAGTCCGTTCTCGATGGAGAATCTAGCACTGATTTTATTTCCGCTAAGGGTAAGGATGTGGTGATTATCGGTGGTGGTGATACGGGTACTGACTGCGTGGGCACTTCCCTTCGTCACGGATGTAAGTCTGTTGCTCAGGTTGAAATCATGCCTAAGCCAGCCCTCACTCGCCAAAAAGATAATCCATGGCCTGAGTGGCCCAAGACTTACAAGGTCGACTACGGACAAGAAGAAGCGGCCGCTAAATTCGGTTCGGATCCTCGCGTCTACGTTACCACCGCAACTAAGTTTGAAAATGATGAAGCGGGCAATGTGAAGGCTGTTCATACTGTGCAAGTCGAATGGAGGAAGAACGAGAAAGGACAGTTCGTTCCTCAGAACATTCCTGGAACAGAAAAAGTAATGCCCGCTCAATTAGTCTTATTGGCGATGGGCTTCCTTGGACCCGAACAGCCATTGCTCGACGCTTTAAATGTCGAACGCGATGCTCGCACCAACATCAAGGCTGAGCACGAGAAGTACACTACGAGCCTCCCTGGCGTCTTTGCCGCGGGTGACTGCCGTCGTGGTCAAAGTCTCGTCGTCTGGGCCTTTAATGAAGGTCGTGGCGCTGCTCGTGAGTGCGATCGCTTCTTGATGGGCACGACCGAGCTTCCTTAAGTCTCACCTTCCCTCGTCCAACCAAAGCCCAGCCCCAAAGCTGGGCTTTTTTATTTTAAGCCCAAGAGATTAAAATAATATCAGGACACACGCTCGTTGCATCCAAACTCAGTCATGTAGAGATAAAAAAATCATAATATCCCAAGAGCACGTGTGTTTGGCTTAGTCGGTCTAAATCTTCTCACCCTTAAGCTACAACTTCGTCATTCGAATCTTCACCATCGCTATGTACCATGCGGTAAAGCGCGGGCAAGGTGATGAGGGTTAGCAAGGTCGAACTGATGATGCCGCCAATGACGACGGTAGCTAGCGGGCGTTGTACTTCAGAGCCGGCGCCATTAGCCAAGGCCATCGGAATAAAGCCGAGGCCAGCCACCAATGCGGTCATAAGCACGGGTCGGAGACGCGTGAGGCAACCTTCTTCAATCGCAATATCCAGCGGACGACCTTCTGCACGCAAGGACCGTATGAAACTTATGATAACAAGTCCGTTGAGAACCGCTACGCCCGAGAGTGCAATGAAGCCTACGCCGGCACTGATTGAAAATGGAATGTCCCGGAGGTAGAGTGCGGCGACGCCACCCGTGAGAGCGAGAGGCACTCCGCTGAACACGAGGAGTGAGTCCTTGATACTGCGTAAGCTCAGGTAAAGTAAACCGAACACGAGGAGCAGAGCTGCGGGCACGACAATCTTAAGTCGATTACTGGCCGAAGTGAGCTGCTCAAAGGTGCCACCATATTCCAACCAGTAGCCCGGCGGGACGACGTCGGCCGCCTTCACTCGATTCTGGGCCTCGGCAACAAATGAGCCAAGGTCGCGACCGCGCACATTAGCCGTCACGACCACCCGACGTTTGCCATTTTCCCGACTAATCTGATTAGGTCCCTGAACGATCGCAATGGATGCGACCTCGCGCAGTGGAATAAATGTTTGGTGAGCACCTAGTCCGCGGGCTGGCAGTGGCACCGGCAGGTTACCCAAGCCATCGATATCGGTGCGGATCGACTCAGGAAGTCGAACGACGATACTGAAGCGGCGATCACCTTCAAAAATTTCGCCTGCAACTGTGCCGCCCAAGGCCGTGGAGACGACTTGCTGTACGTCTTCAGCAGCCATTCCATAAAGTGCAAGTGCCTCGCGGTCGAGACTGACGGTGAGCAACGGCAATCCCGTTACCTGCTCAACCTTCACATCGGCCGAACCCGGAATCTCTCCGAGTATCGACTCAATCCGCTTAGCCGAAGATAGCATCACATCAAGGTCATCGCCATAAACCTTGACAGCCACATCTGTACGCACGCCCGAGATGAGCTCATTGAAGCGCATCTGAATAGGCTGGGTGAATTCGTAGTTATTTCCAGGGATAGCTTTGGCGGCGACCTCCATTTCGCGGACGAGCTGCACCTTAGTTTTGCGCGGGTCTGGCCACTGATCCCGAGGCTTCAGCATTACATAAGTATCAGCCACACTCGGAGGCATGGGGTCGGTTGCAATCTCAGCAGTACCGATTTTAGCAAAGACCTTATCGACCTCAGGAAACGCCATTAGCCGTGCTTCGAGAACCGACTGCATCTCGATGGCTTGGGAGAGGCTAGTACCCGGGACGCGTAGGGCGTGCAGGGCAATATCACCTTCGTCCAAACTAGGCATGAACTCTCTACCCAATCGGGTAGCCGCTGCGAGCGCCAACACAACGAGTGTCACACTGGTAGCAACAACGATAACCCGAGCATTAATTAAAACTCGCAGTAGCGGAAGGTAGGTCGCCTTTGCGCCGCGCACGACGATGTTCTCTTTCTCGGAAACTTTCCCCTTGATGAAGATCGCCACAGCAGCTGGCACGAATGTTACGGAAAGAATCATCGCGCCAAGCAACGCTACCACAACGGTGAAGGCCATGGGGTGGAACATCTTACCCTCTACGCCGGTGAGTGCGAAGATTGGGATATAGACAACGGCAATGATAAGCTCTCCGAACATTGTTGCACCACGCACCTCGCGGGTGGCCTCGAACGCAAGGGCTAGGCGTTCGCTACGGGTAAGTAGACGACCCAACCTGTGCTGCTCTTGTGCAAAGCGCCGGAGACAATTTTCAATGATGATAACTGCGCCGTCGACAATGAGACCGAAGTCAAGTGCCCCGAGGCTCATAAGATTACCGGAGACTTTATTGGCAGCCATACCGGAGATAGTAAAGAGCATCGAGAGCGGAATAACCGCCGCAGTAATGAGAGCGGCACGTAAATTGCCCAGCATGATAAAGAGTATAAAGATTACGAGTAGCGCACCCTCGAAGAGGTTGGCCTTCACTGTACGGATAGTGCTATCGACTAGACTCGTCCGGTCATAGACGACCTGGGTGACAACGCCCGCAGGTAGGCTTTCATTTACCTTCACCAAGCGCTCCGCCACGCGTGTCGCAACCTCGCGAGAATTTTCGCCGACAAGCATGAAGACCGTACCAAGGACTACCTCGCGGCCATTCTCAGTGGCGGCACCGCTGCGTAACTCGCGGCCGTGACCAATCTCGGCAATCTCGTTCAATCGTAATGGCACGCCGCTGCGCACAGCGACAACTACCTGACCGATGTCTGCGATGCCCTCGAGCTGGCCAGGAATGCGGATAAGATATTGCTCTCCATTCCGCTCGATATAGCCAGCACCCACGTTCTCATTGTTACGAGCGAGAGCGTCCACGATGTCCTTCAGCGTCACGCCGTGGGCGCGGAGCTTGACTGGCCAGGGCGTGATGTGAAATTGCTTTTCGAATCCACCGATAGTATTCACCTCAGTCACACCGAGGAGGTTGCGTAACTGCGGTCGAACTACCCAGTCTTGAAGCTCGCGCAAATCTGTCGGTGTCCATTCCTTGCCGTCACGACGTAGTGCCCCAGGCTTAGCCTCGACCGTATACATAAAAATCTCGCCGAGACCGGTGGCGATTGGTCCCATGACTGGCTGAATACTTGCGGGCAACTGTGAACGTACCTGCTGAATACGTTCGTTGACGAGCTGGCGGGCGAAGTAAATATCTACATCATCTTCAAAGACCACCGTCACCTGCGAGAGACCATATCGAGAGATCGAACGAGTGCCGCTGAGCCCGGGCAGGCCAGCCATAGCCGTCTCCACCGGAAAAGTAATTCGCTGCTCAGCCTCAAGCGGCGAGAAGCCGGGTGCCTCGGTGTTAACCTGGACCTGAACGTTGGTGATGTCTGGGACGGCGTCAATTGGTAGGCTGCGGGAATGGTAAATACCAACCAGTGCCATCACGAGCGTAGCAAGCATGACGAGCCACCGGTGGCGGATTGATCCCTGCAAGAGTCGCTCTAACCAAGAAGGTTCAGTGATCATGTGAGGCACCGGATTTAGAGATGTCGGCCTTGATTAGGAAGCTGCCTTTCGAGACATAAGTCTCACCAACGGCTAGGCCCTTAAGTACTTCCACCCGTTCCCTGTTGCGGCGGCCGAGTTCGAGCGGTCGAGCCTGATAGATATCACCATGCTGTGTGAAAACGACGTCGAAGTCGAAAATCGATTGAAGCGCTGATGTTTTGACCGTTACTGGTGCACGGGAAGAACTCGTTACAATCAAACCTTTAACAAAACTACCAGGTCGCCAACGGCCATCGGTGTTAGGTAAGACAACTCGGGCGATAGCCGTCTGAGTCTCGGCGGAGACAAGGGGTGAGACCAAGGCAACAACTCCCTTTGTTATCTCTGTGCCATCATCCGCATGGAATATAACGGCCTGACCAGATTTCACGCGGGCGAGATCTTTTTGTGGAATCTCCAGTTCAACCCAGACCCGTTCGAGCCCGGCGATGGTAAAGAGTACCGCACCTTCTGTGACGCCTTCGCCGACTGTTGCGGAGCGCGCAATAACCACGCCGGCTCCTGACGACTTCACATCAGCGGTAACCAATGTCTGACTGTTCTGAACGCGGGCGACGATGTCGCCATTAACAACCTTATCACCGAGACCCTTGTATACCTCAACGACTACGCCAGCAAATCGCGCGCTAGCACGATGTAAGCCATCAAGTTCGAGTGTGACTCGACCGTAGACTTCGACTGATTCATCCATGTCCGCTGGCTCCGCCATCTCGACCTTAACACCCGCCTGCGCAGCAACCGAAGCAGGAATCACGGTCTGCATCTTGGGAGCCTCAAACTCCCATTTGTGCACGGCACCTGCGTGCTCGGCCACAATTACGTAGTCGAACGAATGCGGTTCAACCACCTCATGGTCGCCGCGGGCGAAATCTCCCCCGGGTGCGAAGGTGAAGCGATCTTCTACCTTACCTGGTCGGATGAGCGTGACGGATAACTTTACGTCGGCGGGTGACAGTGGCTTGCCGGCCTTCGTGAACCACGCTCGAAATTCCGGCGGTACGCCGGATTCAAAGATGGCTAGCTCGACTGTAAAGTCTCCGTCAGTGAGCAACCGGCCTTGGTGCAATCCCTTGGCCTCAGGCACTTCAGTGCCGTGACCATGTTCATCGTGCCCGTGGTCGTCATGAGCATGTGACCCTTTGAAAATCCAAGCCGAAGCAGCTAGTACAGCCAAGACAATGAGTGTAAAAATACTGAGGATTTTTTTAGAATTCATAGCTTGAGGATAAGTGATTTTTTGAGAGGTTTTTCTTTAGGGTCATTTTAAGAGCGCCTTCATCTCGGCGAAAGACGTGCCGGCAATTGTCTCCGCTCGTACGAGCACAAGTGCGTAGGCAAGTTCAGCTTCCAACAGGTCGTGCCGCAGAGTTATCAAGGCCCGCCGCGCATCGAGCACGTCGATAAAGGCAAGTGTGCCATTATCGTAGGCGTACTGCACCGAGATGCAGGCCTCTTCGGCTGCGGGCAATGCCTCTCGGCGTATGGCCGTCGCCTGCGCATGCACAGCTAAAAGCTCAGCATGAACGGCGACTAGTGCAGCACGTTGTTCAACCTCAGCTGCTCTTAGTGATTGCTCGGCCACACGCACCATCGCGCGAGCTGCGCGGATGTTACCAGAATTATCATCTCGAAAAGTTAGAGGTATCGAGGCCCCGACGACGAACGCCGTGGAGGAACCTTCGTTGAGTCGACGAACGCCAACCCCTAGAGTGACATCGGCCGCTCCACGTGCGGTCTCGAGATCCAGTGCGGCACGCTGGCTGGCGACCACCGAAGAGAGTAAACCAAGGCGAGGATTTCCAGACAAAGAAAGCGCGGTTGCGAGACGTGCGAGCGGGGGTGGCGATGCGGGCAGATTTAGCGCACCTTTAATCTCGGCGATGTCGGCGGCGCTTCCACCCCAAGAAGCGGCAAGGGCCGAAAGGGCTATCGTGCAATTGGCTTGCGCGCGCGCAAAATCAGCTTGGGCAGAAGCTAGCGCAGCCCGCAAACGGGCCACTTCGGAAGGCGATCCTATCGCAGCCTCCAGCCGCTGACTAGCCAGGTCGAATGTCTCCTTGGTAAGTTTGAGCTGCTCCTCTTTTAAAGAAAGACGTTTAGTTTCGGCCAAGGCATTGGCGAACGCGTTCGCAGAAGCTGCCAGAATATCAGAGCGGCGCAGGACCAAGGAAGCGTGGGCGATGTCACGCTCGCGTTCGGCAAAAACAATGCGACGGCCGGCCTTATCGCCGCGCTCAATTAGCTGACTCGCCTGGACCGTGACTTCCATAACCTCGGATCCGCGCATAATTCCGGTACCACCAAAATTCTCAACCGACAGCGATAACGATGGATTAGGGGCCATGCCGGCCTGCGCAATGCGGCCATCTGTAACTTCTCCACCGAAACCAAGGGTGACTAATTCGGGATTTAACTCGGCGGTACGGGCAAGCACATCGCCCAAAGTGAGCGACGTCGGATTTCGTGGGCTCGACGGAGGTACTTGATTACGTGATATGATTTCAGAAGGCGTCGATGTAGGTGTGATCAGAGAATCGGCGGCGGCCACTTGGCTGAGCAAAGAGAGAATGACTATCAGAAAAAGGATGCGGGAAAGGTTCATGGGTTTGGATGCATGCGGGCATTAGCCCAGGGTGCCCCCTTGGACGACGCAAATAAGTACGGCTGAGATTGCATCCGTCGCGGATACAAAATGGCCGAGCGACAAACGTCGCCAAAATTTGTCCGCTCAGATTCGCAGGCACATCGTCCCTGTCCTCAACGCAGGCGGACGACACGCAAAGAAAGAAAGACAGAAAGTAGGCTCAGTTGGATCGGAGGCAAATCGTCCTACGTAAGCAATCAGTGTCGGCACTATGCAGACCGTCGACACTGATTTAGCAGGCGGAAGAAAAGTAGCAGTAGTACCGAGGGCAACAGGAGTGGAATCAATAAGGCAATCCGAACAATCAATGGGCTGAGAACAGACCTCACCCGCGTGCTCGCAATCCGTCGACACTTGGTCGCAGGCACAATGTTCGGCAGTAAGGCCAGCAACCATCGCCAACAGGAAAAAGGCAAGATAGGCGAAGAATCTAGAACGTGAGACGACCACTATCTTCATATTTCATGCCAGCCGACCAAAGTCAAGCGACCCAGTAAAATTAAGTACTCTCTACAATCAGACCTCACCCAACGTTACTGACAGGATGGGATTGCACCCACCTGGCGCCTAGGCTTAGTTTTTCAGCGTGAGCCAACATTCTCTCGAATCACTCAAGACCTTAGCGCTGTCGACCGCTCAAGCGGCCGGTGAGCTTCTGCTCAATGGAGCGACTAAGGAGATTAATTCCGAGACCGATGATGACGTCAAAATGCAGGCGGATGTGGACTCGGAAAATTTAGTCAGAGAAAAACTGAAATCATCCGGGATCCCGATCATCGGTGAAGAACTCGGTGGCGATGCTTCCTTATTTTCGGGCAACGAACTTTACTGGGTCGTGGACCCTCTCGACGGCACTTACAATTACCTCCGAGATCAGCCCTGCACATGTGTGTCGCTCGGACTCATGCGTGGTGCGGAACCAGTCTTAGGCGTGATTTATAATTTTAATTTAAAGAAAACCTATTTAGGTGTTCCGGGCGAAGGCACCTTTATTAACGGGCAGAAAATCAAACCCGCCTGGGCCCAGAAAATTAATGATGCGTGCATTATGACGGGATTCCCTGCCGCGGCTGACAAAAGTGTACCCGCGATGGAAATATTTATAAAAGAAGTATCACGTTATAAAAAAATTCGCATGATTGGGTCCGCCGCCCTCGCCCTGGCTTACGTGGGTGAAGGCGTCGCCGATACCTATTATGAATCGGGCACCAACCTGTGGGACGTGGCGGCGGGACTCGCCATCATCAAGGCATCGGGCGGACACTACCGCATGATTCCAACAGGCAAGAAACCCCTGAACTACGACCTCTGGGCCTCGGCGCACGAGGCTTGGACCGTCTAACCTTCTGCGTAGACACTGACCTTAATTTTCTTATAAAAATTTCATCAGTATGAACATTC
>Ga0209088_10001405_pt1 | contig 15562 bp, 13 predicted proteins | sample S_140625_EF_Meta_FD_187324 | JGI IMG/M metagenome (GOLD analysis project Ga0209088, IMG submission 187324) | Freshwater microbial communities from Lake Simoncouche, Canada to study carbon cycling - S_140625_EF_MetaG (SPAdes) (version 2) | ecosystem: Environmental > Aquatic > Freshwater > Lake ... | reverse complement strand
TTGGGTAGCCGCGGGTGCGGAGGGTTTGGTCTCTTTGCTTGGCTTATTGATTTTTTCTAAAAACTTTTTGGGATTTTCATCAAAGTCTTTACGACACTCTTTGCAGCAGAGTTTGATTTCTTGATTTTCAAAAACAAAAACCACGGGCTTGCCCATGGTACCGAGTTTTTCATCAGAGACGATGCAGGTATCGAGAGGGTAGGGTTTTGCGCCCGCAGGGAGTTTGTCGTCTGCCTGACAGATCAGACAGAGACTGGTGATAATGAGAGCGAATAGTTTTTTCATAAGTTTAGAAAAGTAAGCGAACACCCGCTTCGGCGTGGGTACCGTGGTCGGAAATCATCACTCGTAATTCGAGCAATAGGTCTTCGTGCATGAGTATGAGTGATGGGCCATGGGCAAGTCCAACCCCGTCACCGTTCTCATGTTGCACGGTATAGTAAATCCAGGGTGCCCACTCATCGTACTCGGCAAGCCAAGGCGCCCAACCACCCATGAGTGTGCTCACGAGGCGACTGGCAGAAGGGACAAAGACTACCTGCTCTTGAAGCATGATATGCCAGCGACGGGTTTCCCAGTCGGCCAAGAACGATGCCGTACCAGCCCAGCCTTCACGACCACCTGATCGACCGCGTCCGATACCTGCACCGATTACGATATTCGCCTGCGAGTCTTCCGTATTCCACCTTTTGAGAAGTTGGTTAACGATCGCCGCTTCCACTTGGATACTATTTCCCTCACCGGTATTAAAAGAATATCCACCAAAACCCACGGAGCGAAAGCCGGTAAAGCTTCGACCGATTTCTGTGTAAGAAAAAGTGTGACCATACTCCGCTTTTAGGAAGTTAATTCCCGGTGCCGAAATCATCTGAGCTTCTAGGCTTATGCTTGTAAGGAGCACTCCGATTAAGATGGATAAAAATGACTTAGGCATGTCTAAATTTAACATGTAAGGGGGGGTGTGCAAATGGTTTTGCAAATAATGAGCGTTACTGACTCACTCGTTTGTCTCAATGCGTACCTTAATCCTATTTCCTCTCATGATTCTGATGGGTCGGGCAGAAAATACGGCGACAAACCCTGTCCCCAAAGAAACCCGACATGAATCCATCAACGCCAAGGCCAGGCTGGGTGGATATGATTTAGTCTATATCGGAGATTCTATCGTTCAACAGTTCGAAACAAAAGGTAAAGAGGTCTGGGATTACTATTACGCCCCTCGTCGCGCCCTTAACTTGGGTGCCAGCGGCGATCGCACTCAACACGTCCTCTGGCGTATCGATCACGGGAATCTCGACGGCGTTAAACCTAAGCTTACCATCATCATGATTGGTCAGAACAATGGAGGGCACAACACCGCCCAAGAAATCGCCGAGGGCGTGACTGCTGTCGTTCAACGCGTCCAGGCCAAATGTCCGGAATCCAAAATCCTCCTCTTAGCGATTTTTCAACGTCGTCCACAAATCACTCCCGAGCGCGCAGTCTTGGATGAAGCGAATGCGACCATCGCAAAACTCGCGGACAATAAAACCATTCATTATTTAAATATTAATTCAGTGTTCGTGAAGCCTGATGGGTCAATTCCGGCAGATCTCATGCCCGACTTCGAACATCCCAGTCCGCTCGGAAACAAAGTCTGGGCCGAAGCCATCGAACCCAAAGTCGCCGAACTCTTTGGAGATAAGCCACTACCGCCATTAAAGCGGTAGTGAGGGGACACGGTGACACGGGGACAAGGTGACAAGGGGTAATGCTTGTTCACGACTCCGTCGTTCCGTTATTTTTTTATAATAGGTTTTAGACACAACCCCATGTTCCCGTGTCACCTTGCCCACTCGTGGCCATAGGCCACGTTCCTTGCCCACTTGTCCCCTAAGCTGTACAAATAAAAAAGGCTCGAGTCACCTCGAGCCTTTTGAATTTAAGTTTTATTACAGCTTATTACTTTCCAGCTCTAGCAGGCTTAGCGGAACCAGCACCGGCACCAGCACCCTTATTTTTGCCGGCACGTTCTTTGTCTGCTTTGGCCGCTTTATCTGCAGCATCAGCGAGTCCAGGATTAGCTTTTGTTACGGCAGCCTTTTGAGCTTCAGCAAGATTACATTGTGCTTGAGCAATCGCTTTTTCGTCCGTGCCTGCTTTAGCAGTGTCGAGAGCAGCTTGAGCAGCAGCTACAGCGGGATCGCTGGCAGAAGCTTTACGGGCTTCGAGTAATTTTTGCCAATCAGCTTCGGAAACTCCCTCAGGAGCTTTAGGATCTTTATGTTTTTTCTTTTCACCTTTGGGAGGTGGATTACCTGGAGGATTAGCAGGTGCGTCAGCGGCCATTAAGCCAACCGAAGTCAACAATGCGAGGAGGAGAATTTTTGATTTCATAGTAATGTATGGGGTTACATATATAAATCTCCGACAATTTCAGAAAGTTACACTGAGATTGAGGGGACAAGGTGACACGTGGGCAAGGTGACAAGGGGAAATGCAGTCTTAGACACAACCCCTTGCCCCCATGTCACCTTGCCCACGTGTCCCCTCAATTAAATACTACCTGGCGGAGAGAGAGGGATTCGAACCCTCGGTACGATTCACCCTACCTATTTTGCGTATTTATTGCCCTTTGTTTACTAGGTGAATCTCAATAACCTTATTGCCTTGGTAGAGTTTTTGGTAGAGTTTGTTGTATGGCAAGATTGTACAAACAAGCTGATCGCTCCAATAACTGGATTTGTAAGTTTAAAGGGGCTGATGGTAAGTGGATTTCGAAGTCTACTGGCACTGATGATCGTCGCGTAGCAGAGCGTATCGCATTTGAATTAGAGAAGGCCGCCGAGGCGCTTGCTGACGGAGTAATGACAGAGAAGACCATGATGCGTGCTGTCGCTGATATGCAAATGAAGTTACATGGTAAGGCATTTAAGCCAACTTCTGTAAGAGAATATGCCAAAACTTTTTTAGAAAGTAAGAATGTCAGGTCAACGGACTCGACGATGCGTTCCTATAAGCAGAAGGTAGAACTATTTATTAACCATCTAGGTGATAAGGCCGACCAGGCTATCAGCAGAATAAAGCCAGCTGATATTCAGTCATACATGACTAAGCGTCTTAAGAATGGTGTCGCTGTTGGTACGTTGCGCCAAGATATGAAGGTCTTAACCGGACTATTTAATCGGGCCAGGAAAGAGGGCATTTGCGAACTAAACCCAGTAGCGACTGTGGATCTGCCATTAGAGGATGCCACAGAGCGCAGAATATTTACACCCAAAGAGATTCAAGCTATCATTGATAATTGTCCTAATCATGAATGGAAGACGCTGGTTATGATTGGAATCTATACTGGTGCCAGAATTTCTGACTGTACTAATTTTACTTGGGGTGCGTTTGATTTTGAATCCGAGATAATTAATTACCAGCAGCGTAAAATCAGAAAAGGAAGGATGGCTCTTGTAAGTATACCTATGTTTGAAGACTTACGCGACTGGCTATTAGAATTAAAATTATCCGTTGCGCCGAAATTAGATCAACCAGTTATGCCCTCATTTTTTGGTAAGAATCCTGGTGGAAAGAGTGGACCAAGTACGAAGTTTATGGAAATACTTGAGAAGGCCGGAATTGATCCTGAGTACCAAAAAAAGGGTGCGAACAAAGTACCAAAGAAATGCTTCCATAGTTTCAGGCATACTTTTAGCACAAAACTACAGGACAATGGAGTACCTCAGGACGTCCGAATGTTGTTAGTTGGCCATACCAGTGCTGCAGTGCATAGTAAATATAGCCACGCACAGCTCAAGGTCATGCGCGACGCGATAGCTACCTTACCCAAGTTTGTTGGTTAGGGGATAGACCCCCGCCTACGCCCCTGAACTCAAAGACATTTTTTCGTCTGCGGCCTAGGTATAAAATTTCTAAAACTCAGAAAATAATTACTACTTTTTGTTCTTCTGCTTTTTGAGTTTCATCAAACGTTTTTTCTTATTTCTTACTCCCTGTAACAGTTTATCAATTTTAATATCAATATTTCTCAGAATTATTTTTTGTCTACGTTCTGCTTCTTTTTCTTCTCTGCGTAGATTCCATTTTTCTCTGTCTTTGGCTGATTTAGCATTATATTTATCTCGTCTTTTTTGGTCTAAAACTTCACAATAACTCTCTCTGTATTGTTCACGAATTTTGAGATAGTTGCCTGACTTAACTTGCTTAAGAATACTATCTAAATCTTTCTCGTCGGGAATCCATGAAGGTGTTGGTCCATCAATGGCATATATGAGATTTTCAAGAGTTTTTTCAGCATGTTTTTTAATCATTAACTTAATTTTTTCTAATCTAGATTTGTGAATCCAGGCGTATTCATCCATGTTGAAATGGCCATAGTATCTTTCGATAGCTGAGCTAAAATCTTTATAGACTATACAATTAGTGTATTCGTAACTGCGAATATAATTAATAAATGAACTACGAGTTAATTTGCCGGAGAAGTAAAAAAATCCATCAATATGATGCCTAAAGTCTACTAAATTTGACAACTCTACAACCTTCAAGATTTCGCACCATTCTTGCTCAAGGTAGGGTATTATTCTCTCTATTTTCGCCTCATTAATTGCAATACAGATTCTATCATTATTCTCTTCAGAGATATCTCCAACTAGTACTTCAACAACTGGACGATACTCACTCCAAGAGTTAACCCTATATGGTGCCTCACGAGTATAGCTTACTTCGTGAAGAGTAATTACCGCTTTGGAGTGTTTGGGGATAATTATTTCTAATTCTTTAGGATCTAAATTACCGAAGGTTAATTTGATGTCACCTGATAGTAGAAAATCATCTAAATTATCATCATAAGCGAGATCTTTGAAGTTTTTATATGGACCAGTTATTCCAAAATCAGAGCCACTACAGAATAAGAATTTATTCCATTTCTCAACAATTACATGTGATTTATTTATTTCATTGTCTTTTGTTAATGTAAATAAAGGGGTGAACTCTTTGTAAAAGTCATTAAGGAATTCCGATAAGTCCTCTTTGTATTCAATAAGTCTGTCTTGCGAAATTTTCCTACCTGCAATACCTCTTATATTCCCCCTTTTTGTGAATATTTCATCTAGTTGTATTTTTGGTTCAAACCACGAACTATCGGTTTCAAATTCACTCATTTTTTGATGAAAAATTCGTTTTATATTAGTACTGTAATTTATTAACTTATCATTTCTTATCTTTCAAGGCCTTTAATTTAAATCCCTAATCTACTACAATTCTATCAAGTTATTATAATATCTTCAGTAACAATGACTGATTGATTAAAGATTAACTTAGTACATAAACTAGAAATATTCACATGCTTAATTTTTTAAAATCTCTTTTCTTGTTCAAAGGCCGGATACCAAGAGCGACCTATGCTGTTTCTTTACTAGCTTTATTTCTATTGTTAGTCTTGTGGCTAATTGTTGATATTTTCGTCCAAATCGAAACCGTAAAAACTACCATCATATTTATAATAGGCACATTATGGTGGTGGATATGGTTGGCGGCTAGTATCAAACGTTGTCACGATGTTGGATGGAGTGGTTTTACATTTTTATTGTTTTTCCTGCCAATTGCTAATCTCATACTCTTATTCATGCTAATATTTTGGAAAGGAATTGAGGGGCCAAATGAGTATGGCGAGCCGCCTAAATAGTTAGATGAATAATAAGACTCGAAAAACTGCGCTGCTCAAAGCGATTGAGGGTCTATCGTCTTGGACTGACATCCATGCTAGGTGGGGAAGTTATACCGAGAAAGAGAAGGGCGATCGGTTTGAAGACCTTACTCAGTGCTATCTTCAAGTTGAACCGGAGTATTCCTCAAAGCTTAAGCATGTCTGGCGAATCGAGGAAGTGCCTCAGGCTGTCGCCAAGGCGCTTAGACTGCCTTCTACCGATAAGGGTATAGACTTAGTAGCAGAGACTCGCGAGGGCGAGTATTGGGCAATCCAGTGTAAGTACCGTCAAAATACAGACCAGCAGTTAACCCACACTGACATATCAACCTTTACCAGTCTAACCTTCCAGGCGTGTAAGGGTTTTTCTTTTGCGTTGGTTTGTTCCACCACCGAACGCGTAACAAGTCTCTACCGAGATGAAGAGCGTATTGGATTCTGCGCTTTAGATGTTTGGCAGGAGCTTGATCGTGAGTTTTTCACCAAACTTCGAAATAAGTTAACTGATAAAGTAACTAAGCTGGAACCAAGAAAGCCAAGGCCGCACCAGATTGAAGCCGTTAAAGACGGTGTAGAACATTTTGTTAAAGAGAAGTCAGCCCGTGGTAAGTTAATCATGCCGTGTGGTACGGGTAAGAGTCTAACCGCTTGGTTTTTATCACAGGCCTTAAAATCCAAACGAATAGTTATAGCTGTTCCTAGTCTTTCACTTGTTAAGCAAACTCTGAAAGTTTGGCTTAGAGAGTCTGTCGCTAACAATATCGATGTGGAATGGATCTGCGTCTGTAGTGATGAAACTGCCGGCAGGGCAGACCAGGACGATGTCGTGGTTCAGCGTCAGGACATCGCAGTACCTTGCCTTACATCGACCGATAAGATTGCAGATTGGCTTAAGGCAAAGCACAAGGGTCTTACTGTTGTCTTCACGACCTACCAAAGTGGAAATGTTTTAGCGACTGCCGCAAGAAAAGCTAAGTTCGCTTTTGACTTAGGTATTATGGACGAAGCTCACAAGACCGTGGGCGATGAAGATAAACAATTTTCTATCTTACTTCATGATCATAACGTAGAAATTTCTAAGCGCGTATTTATGACCGCTACTGAACGTCGCTATAAAGGCAACAGCGACAAGGTACTGAGCATGGATAATATGGAAGTCTACGGAGATACTTTCCATCAGCTGTCCTTTAAACAGGCAATGGAGGCCGAGAAGCCCATTCTATGTGATTACAATATCATTACTATCGGTGTTAGCAGACAGGAAATCAAAGAGCTGATTCAAAAGAATGTCTTCGTTCGACCAACCACTGGTAAGTGGGATGAAGAATTAGAAGCGGATATGCTCGCCGCTATGGTAGCATTACGAAAGGCGATGAAGGAACATCCGATTAAGCATGCAGTATCTTTCCACGGCAGCATTCAGCGTGCGGAAATCTTCCAGGCACATAACGATACCTTCACTAAGCAGTTTCCAGAGTTTGGTAATCTAGAAACATTTCACGTATCCGGTAAGACTCCTACTGGTACGCGTTCAAATATTATTAAAAACTTTGCAGAAGCAGAGCGTTCATTGGTTACTAATGCTAGGTGTTTAACTGAAGGTGTAGACGTTCCGGGAATCGACTGCGTCCTGTTTGCTGATCCGCGTAAAAGCACCGTGGATATTGTACAGGCTGTTGGACGTGCATTGCGTCCTTCGGATGGCAAGAAACTCGGATATGTTATTCTTCCAATACTCCACGATACTGATGCGACATCAGAGCAACTTATTGAGTCAGGCGCTTTTAAAGAAGTTCTAAGCACTCTCAGTGCTTTAGCTGCTAATGATGATCGTATCATTGAATATTTCCGTGGCATATCCCAAGGACGTAATCCTTCCGGTTCATCCAGAGTAAGCTTTGAGATGGATGAGCGAATCGCAGAACGAATTGATATCGATAAGCTCGTAAAGGACTTAGAAATTAAATGCTGGAACCGCCTCGCAAAACTTTCCTGGCGTCCGTTTGAAGAAGCTAGAGAGTTTGTACAGGCACTTAAATTACTAAATGGTGAAGAATGGTATGAGTACTGTGCAGGCAGCACGAGCCATCCAGACAAACTCCCTGCCGATATCCCTAAGCATCCATATCAAACATATGCTAAATCAGGGTGGTCGGGAATGGGTGATTGGATAGGTAGCGGCTATGTGGCAACCACAGTTAGGACTTATCGCTCATTCGTTCATGCAAGGGAGTGGGCCAGATCACTTAAACTAAAGAATGCTAGTGAGTGGAAAATGCTTTGTGCCGGGAGGCTTAAAATAACTTTACCTAAAGACATACCTGCAGCCGCTGACAGAATATACCTTGGCAAAGGTTGGGTGAGTTTCGGTGACTGGCTTGGAAATGGTACCATTTCAAACTTTAGGCGTAAATGGAGAGGATTTGAGGAAGCTCGGTCCTATGTTAGGACGTTACGCATCAAGGGGCACAATGCATGGCAGGCTTATTGTGCTGCAAAAAAAATTCCAGACGACATTCCAAGTAATCCAAATATAGTTTATGCCAAACAAGGTTGGATAGACTTCGGTGACTGGCTGGGGACCGGAAAACTAGCTCCAAATAAAATGATATTTAGAGAGTTTTCAAAAGCACGCAGTTTCGTTAGATTGCTTAATCTCAAGGACTCTAGTGAATGGAATATGTATAGCTCGGGGGCGATACCGCAAAAAGGATTACGCCCCAGCGACATTCCTTCAAATCCACAATCTACGTATAAAAATAAGGGATGGAAGGGCTATGGTGACTGGCTTGGTAACGGAAGTGTCCATGCTAGATTCTCAAATTGGCTCTCATTCAGCTCAGCCAAAGAAATCGTAAGGAAATTGAAGATTAAATCCCAAAAAGATTGGCGAAAGATAGGCGGCAAAACAATGCCACAAATTCCGCCAAATATTCCCCGTAACCCAGATAGAGTCTACAAGGAGTCTGGTTGGGCTGGTTGGGGCGACTGGCTTGGCAACGATGTAGTACCAAATAAGCAAAAGAAGCGCTGACAGGGTAGGGCGTTGCAAAGTTAAATTATTAACTCTGAAAGCCGCCTTGTTCCAGCCCCCGCGGAAATGCTTTTGTGCTTAAATGAAGTACAAGGAGGCCACAGTGAGTGCGACGATGACTAATAGAGAAGCGCAACCCGATTTTGGTGGTTCATATACTTTTTTTAAATCCAAACTTCTAATTTTTTCCAATGTCTCGTCATCGATTGGTTCGGCACGTTTAGAACTGTCGGTATAATCGTCAACCTGGTCAGCCGGTGATATAAATGTATAATATTTCCGTTTGTGGTGTATTATTTTAAGCTCGGGTCTTATCTTTCCGTTAGACCATAATTCAGGATAATTAAAAGTATCCGTCTCGTTTGGCCATTCTTGATATGTATCGGGCAAGAACTGCATCTTGAACATTTCATCATTATTGGATAAGATATCGTTGTATTTCTTATCACCCTTAGCCCATATTAAGAAATCTGGAAGACTTCCTTCTGTGTCGCAATCTGCGCGGCTTACGAACCAATCTATATATAAATCGGTTACGAAATCGCCTTTGCACGCCGCCATGTAGTTATGGAAAATGGATTTCTTATCTGGATCTTTAAATGTGATTTTGGGTAACTTGACCTCCTTTTTACGATAAAGTTTAAGATGTAATATAGAATCATCAGTATAGCTTACTACTTCGTGTATTAACTTATGTGCATAACCATCTTGGGTGTTAAAATAGAGTCCATTAACAAACTCTTCGGTTAGCCAAATACAACATGTCTTGAATGGATTGTCTGGGGTCGTTCCAACATTCCTCCTCATAATTGTTACAGGCTCATTTTCTTCATCATTATTTAAAACTTCTTCAGAAGATTCAGAGTCATCTTCTGTATAGTCGGAATCACTTTGTCCTATTAACTCATATCTAAATCTTTCCGAAATTTGATTTCGAAAGAATGTGCCCTTTGATTCTGATCTGCAAAGCGCGAGCCAAATACTTTGGGGCACGTCATAGTATTTATATATTTTTCCGCTATCAAACTGAAGTTCTAGAACCTGTTCTATCTTGTCATATCTTCCGGCAGCAACAGCTGTGGAGTCAAAAATTTGCCACTCGTTGTTACTCATTTCTTCTGCTCCTTTCGTGAAAAGCGTGCAATTAATAGTGCGCTATCTTTGCCCCAGTGAATGCGTCGATGACATCCAGCACACAGGCAGACTAAATTACTAGGTAAATCAGCACCTCCTTGTCCTAATTCGTGTAAATGATGTGCTTCGGCATAAAGTCCGCCACTCTTTTTTTGAAATCCAGGTTCTCCGCAAAACTCACATTTATAACCAGCTCTGCGTTTAATTAAGTTAGCTATAGTAGGATTACGAGAAATAGCATAGGCGGTTTTTCTTTTTTCAGTTGGAGGCGCGCCAGATAATTTGGATTCAAACTTTTTAATTAAATCTAAAAGGTCTTGGTCGGTTTTAACTTTTTCTACAGAATCTTGTATTTCCTCATCTTTTTTTATGGATTCAGCATCATGTAGGCTTTCGTCTTCAGTATCTGTAGTAGGTATTGATTTGGAATTTAAGCCTAAAAGATTATTTAAAACTTCGGCTTGTTCTATGCTTACCCTGAAGTTGGTACCTTGTGGTGATTTAATAAAACTCCAATCCGGTAGGTGAACTTTAATATCTTGTTTAAGTACTGGATTATCCACTCTGCATTCTAACATTCTTAATTTCACTCTCTCTTTTTCACCTGAATTGCTATCGGGTTTCTGGATCCAGTACTTTGTTGAGTCATCGGAGACGACCTCAACATTGGATATAATTTGTGCTACAGCAACGACTCCAGCTTTTTCACCAGATCTCCAAATATACACCACATCACCAATTTTAATTAGCTTCTTATTTTGTTTAATGGTCCAATAGAACTCTTCGCGGGACTTTAGATAGTCGTCTACACGAAATGTTTTAGGATTACCTTGGAAGATCCATGCACCACTTAGTGTATCTTGCTTGGGTATTATTCTATATCCGAAAGATTCCAGGATCTTGAAGCACGGAGTCATTTTGCCGCCTTTGAAAACTTTTGGCGGGGGAAGTTCACCGGTAGCATCCTGATAGGCAAATGCTATAACCTGCTTTGGTGGAAACCTTTCTCCATTAATTTCCACATCATATTCAATTGATGGTAGGTAGCTGATAGGTACCTCGCCATTAAGTATTTTCTTTAGGGCTACCTCTATATGCCTCTTCTCTATTTTATCAAAATTCATTATACTTACTAATTACATTATTTGTTTCTTTATACTCTAACAAATCATGCCAATTCAGTGTTCAGTAATTGATGATAATATAATAGTTAATTTTTGGGGCCAATGTCGGGAAAGTGAGGCGTTGATTGGGCTTTATAACCGTGGAACTTAACATGCCGCGTAAAATCCCAGCGCCGATAATCATTTGCACACTTTTTACACTGATAGCACCCAAGTTTTCCTGTATGATCAAACTCTGGTGACCCTACATTATCACATCTGCTACAGATAAATGGTCCATCCATTACAAATGGATTTGGTGCACTCATTGTATTGGGACTATTAGGGTCACCAAGTAAAAATCTAGAGAATTCCTGATTGAGTTTTTGATATTCGTTGCCGTCCATAAGTTTTATATTATAAAATTAGTTAAAATTTATAACTTAATTCAAGATTATTGAATACTTATAAGTTGTATTTTACCACCTTTAAAGAATTATCTTATAAATCGAATGAGACAAATAAGGCCGATGGTCTTGTAAACACAACGGCCTTGTCATGAACTTTGGTTCTTATGTCGCCTTTCTATATCGGGACTTTTCTCCGTCTTTGACAATTCTCAGGAATCCACTGGCTATCAATTTATCTAGCAACTTCTGTGTGGCTTCAGATTTTTGACTTCCGGCTATTCTTGCACGGCAAGCTTCTCTGAATTCAAACCCTGGTGGATTTTTAATAAGCAAATCTGTAACCTTTTTAATCCCCGATTGTAGTTTAATATAACTCGCTCTCTCGATAAGCTTTTGATGTGCTTTAGAATACCAGTTCATTAGTTTAATTGCATTAGCCATTGTTTCTTCATCCACATTATTTAAATGCGAATTAGAGGTATGCTTCATGACATGAAGGGTAAGTGCAATTCGGGTAACGTGTTCGGTGTGACGAGTTTGAAATGACCATCCGTCTCGATCGCCATCGGTCCATTTTTTAACTTTGGAATTATGAAATTCCCGGAGTAAGTTAGCTGCCTGCTCGGTCATGGTAGTAGACACCTTGTTGGTCTGTCTAAAATAACCATTTATAACTAATAGCACTGCTTCGCTATAATTTTTTTGCACGTTTTCAGGTATCTTCTGGCCTCCTACCATAGGGCCAGGCTTAGCGTCAGTATATGATATTAAACATCGCGGTAAGAAACCGCCTTCTCTCAGAGCTTTCGAATCAAGCATTTCATCGGCTTTATCTTCCTGAATAAGCCAAGTTAATGATACGCATGGTTGTTGTAGTACGACACTTCCCCGCGTGATCCTATCACATGTGTATCGTTCACCGCTGAATGCACTTAGATATATACTCTCGTCTGTCTTACTTTCGTTATACCTACCCATTATATTGTTAACGGCCTCTCTGGCGTCGGCTGATAGACTGATAATTCGTTCGTTATTGTCCTGAAGTAGTAGGCTTAGTTTTTGTGTTGTCACATCTTGAACGAGGATTCTTGGCGCAACTGGTTCTTCCTGAGCCAGAGCCATTTGTCGATTTAGTCCCGTAAGCTCAGTTCTTAGGCTCTCGATAATGAATGGACCTTGGCTTTCATCTTCTAATGCCGCTTTCATTCTTTTCTCTGAAGCTTTAATTTTTATCTTAAGTTCAGATTCTCTAGCTTTAAGCTCGGGCACTTTATTTTTATTCCAATCATCAGTTAAGGATTTCTCGAAATCTACTAGTGGTTGCTGAAGTTTTTTCATTACCCTAGATTTCCCTGTGCCACTATCCGCGATACCTATTTGAAATAGGTTAGAGGGTGTTTCTTCTCCTGTAATCGGATTTATAATAACTAGGCCCGGGCCAATCGCTGCATTAACTACGCCCAGCGTGACAATGCCTGGTATGTCGTTACCGCATTGGCATGATAATGAGGTTGAAACTGCCATGTCGCGGAAGATTTCGGGAAAAATCTCTATCGGGAATTTTTCTGATTCGTTATCCACAAGACACCTCCAGTTTCTTCAAGAGTGCATTTTTGCCCTCAGGGAGTGAAACGAGATCATTCAAATCTTTAACTCCGGTTATTACATCGGCACAGCCTATCTCTGTGACAGATGCGCAAAAAGGGAGTAGTGAATCGCGCCATCGATTTGATGCTTCGATTCCCGGTTCGTCTGACTGGCATAAGATTAGAATATCTTTACCCTCAAACTTCTTGGCATCTGCTTTTGTTGGATTCATCGCTGCACCGAGGAAGCCGACTGCACAGGTTTTTCCGTAATCCACTATGCCTGATTGCTCCGCCCACAAAATAACTGCGTGCGCTGCTAATAAGTCTGGGCCACCTTCAACTAAGATTACGTTATCTGAATTTTCGGTGTTGGGTAAGCCAACAGGGTGATTAGCTGATGATCCTCTAGCGGTTTTAGCTTTCGCTCCGGTCAGCCATATTCCTTTTCGTAATGGTCTATACTGTGCTGTGACACCCGTGACATCGGTGACAACCCAAGCTCTTTCTGCCTCATTGTGGCTAAAGCGTAGAATGTTTCGTTCGATCGCTAGGTTGAGTGCCTCTAAGGGAATATCCCTAAGGTCAGATAGGTATTTTACCTCATCTGGAGTTCCTAAATCTAGTTTTAGATCAGGTTTCCTATTCATATCGCTGGGCGACGCTATTAGGTCTCTTAAAAGGCCAGCAGGAGCCTTTTGGCCTATCTTCTCGATACATGTCCTGCGATCAGCCCCAGTCAGTCTCTGAAGGAAATCTAGAGCGTCGCCGTGACCACATCCAGCGTGGCACTTCCAGAGGTCGCGTCCGTCTTTAGGGGATGTATAAATCGAGAACGACGGACTGCTATCCTTATGGAACGGGCATCGGCAAGATTTGCCAGGTTTGCCTGCCAGTCCGTACTCGTTCCAGAGGCCTACAATTGAGGTAGCGACAATTTGGCTACTAAGGTCGTTTAACATACAGCGTCTCCTTCCTGGTGGTTTGAGATGAATTTCATCAGGCTTGGTAGCCATATCAGTCTGACGCCGCGAGTGGTGCCCAAGGATCTCAGTGACTTGGATCTAATCTTACCGGCCTTAGCTAATTTGTAGAGATAGGTTCTGCCTAAGCCCGAGTGTTCGCAGACTCCTCCTTTTTTGGGGAGTCTAATCCACTTCTCGGAAGAAGGTACGTTGTTGGCATCGTTGTTCGCCTGATTGCCTGCAGGGCTATGGTTATTTTCCATGAAGCCACTAAGCGGCATCAAGGTACAACTTGCTACACAACAGGTATCGGAAAACTTCCAGTATGATTTTCCGAATCAACTAAATACCTTTTAAATACGGGATAATATCCGCGCTTTTCTAACTAGAATTTTATTTATAAAATTGATGTCTTCAGACCAGCTCGACTGAGAAACGGCATCCTTATTGAGGTATTTTTTATAGAGTGAATTACCGTAGGAACTTCTTTCAAACTTAGATTCAGATTTAAGCTGTTTATCAAATTCATGCTGTATATTCGAACCTTGTGGCGGACGTTGTGCGAACCTGTAAGCTGCTAATTTTATTAAAGGATTAACTGGCCTGCCTGATTTATTATTTGTGAAATATTCAAAACTATCAACCCACTCATTAAGGAAGGTTTTTATTTCTTTTTTAGTTGGGTAATTAATATTTGAGAAGATTAGCTCCATTACTGTTTCCGGCCCGTATTCGGCATCAAATGCATCTATTTCGCCAGGCAGCTGTTTTCTTATCAATAGCCTTTCCTGTGTCTTTTTATTTAGCAGATTCTTCCTTATATTGTTTATAACTAAAAGAGAGTGGGGAGGGAGTCCGCCTATCAATTCCATGCCCCTAGAGATTTTGGTTAAATAGTAAATGTCATCTCCTAATTCGTGATCGTCCGCTGCATCATATAAAGTAGGGAAGGTGTATCCAGGTAAACTTTCTTCTCTTATGTATTCTAGCAACTCTGCATAGCTCTTATCAGATTTTAAAATGTATCTTACTTCCCTTAAAATTTCCCTACCAAGTTCGTAGCGATAAACTGCGAGGGCTTCTGCCTTGTTTCTGACCCACCGGAAATCCCACTCAGTTGCATCAAGCATAGGGCGTTTGGATAGCGCAATTGTAAGGGCCTTCTTTTTATTTGGGGCTGTCACGTTGTCACATTTGTCACGGGGGTGGGGTATGGAAACACGGAAATGCAGAAAACGTGTAAATACTGCTAACGGGTTTAGTGGGTATAAATAACCCTAGATACGTCGTTAACCTCAGTGGAATTTGGTAGAGTTTTTGGTAGAGTACGCCTCTTGAATCGTTGCATGCATCAAACACACTCAATGTTTAAAGCTTAAATTCCATCTGGCGGAGAGAGAGGGATTCGAACCCTCGGTACCTTGCGGTACACTGCATTTCCAATGCAGCGCGATCGACCACTCTGCCATCTCTCCTAATTACCAGATAGAAAGTTCATCAAACGGACAGGTTTTTGGGCGTCAAGGGTAACTATTCGTTAATTAGCCTTTGTTATTAACCCAACCGCTGTCATGATTGATTTATGGGAATAAACAAAAGCTTTTCAAAGCCTACTCGTTTCCGTGCTAAATCACCGGT
>Ga0209088_10001404_pt1 | contig 15571 bp, 17 predicted proteins | sample S_140625_EF_Meta_FD_187324 | JGI IMG/M metagenome (GOLD analysis project Ga0209088, IMG submission 187324) | Freshwater microbial communities from Lake Simoncouche, Canada to study carbon cycling - S_140625_EF_MetaG (SPAdes) (version 2) | ecosystem: Environmental > Aquatic > Freshwater > Lake ... | reverse complement strand
ATCAACAATGGAAACAGAAAAAAAACACAAATCGATTGCGTGTTGATTTTCAAGATTACTTTTTTCATTTTGTTGTTTTTTTCAAAATTAGTACAAATACCCTCGCTGTATTTTTTAACTTTGATGGAATTCATTCATATGTACAACAAAGAAGAAATAATCAGCATTCAAAATCAAACAAACGATTTTTTAAAGTCAGCAAATAATGAATTGATCGCCGACCAACTCGAATCGCTGCGGAATATTTTAAAATTTCATGAACACAGATATTACGTTGAAAACGATCCGCTCATTAGCGATTATGAATATGATGTGTTGTACAAAAAATTGGAGCATTTCGAAAAATTGCATCCAAACCTCATTTCAAAAGATTCACCAACTCAGCGCGTAGGCATTGCGCTCATCAAGGATTTTCCAAAAACACAACACCTTGTTCCGATGTTGTCGCTAGAAAATTCATACAATGATGCCGATCTTCTTGATTGGGACAGAAAAATAAAAGAGCTTTCCGGGTTGTCGGAAATAGAATATTCCATAGAACCAAAATTCGATGGTGCGAGTATTTCTTTGGTATATGAAAATGACATATTGGTTAGAGGTGTTACTAGAGGTGATGGAGAGATTGGCGACGATATCACACCCAATATTCATCAAATAAAATCCATTCCGCTTTCTGCGAAATTTAGTAAGCACAACATTCAGCAGATTGAAATTCGTGGGGAGATTTTGATGAATAAAAAGAATTTTAAAACGTACAATGATGGTTTGATGGATGAAGGGCTTCCGCCACTGGCCAATCCAAGAAATGCTGCTGCCGGATCCTTGCGCATCAAAGACACAAAGCTTGTTGCGAAAAGAAACCTGGAAGGATTTTTATATCATGTTAGTTTTATTTCAAAAATTGATGAGACAAAGTCCGATGTCGTTACAAACCATACAGACATGTTATCGTTGTTGTGGGATTTGGGTTTCCGGAGTCCGAAAAAAGAAATGCAAGTTGTATTGGGCGTGAGCAAGGTAATAGAAGTGATCAACAATTTTGAAAACCAGCGAGATGATTTGCCGTACGAAATTGATGGCATGGTGATAAAAGTCAACAATCTTTCTTTACAAGAAAAATTAGGCATGACTTCGCATCACCCGAGGTGGGCGATGGCGTTTAAATTTAAGGCTCGTCAGGCAACCAGCAAATTGCTTGCGGTTGAATATCAGGTTGGCCGAACGGGCGCAGTAACACCGGTTGCAAAGATTCAGCCAGTACACATTGGTGGTGTTACCGTTAGCAGCATCTCCATCCACAACGAAGATTACATCAAAGAAAAAAACCTGCATATTGGCGATCATATTTTGATTGAAAGAAGTGGGGATGTGATTCCTCAAATTGTAAAGGCGCTACCAGATTTACGCGATGGAACGGAACAACCAATTCAATTTCCAACTCACTGTCCGGTGTGTAATGATCTCTTGTATAAACCAGAAGGAGAAGCGGTTTGGAGATGTATAAACAGCAATTGTAAAGCGCAGGTAGTTGAAAAAATAATTCATTTTGTGAGCAAGGATGCGATGGACATCAGAAGTTTTGGCGAAGCCAATGTTCGGCAATTTTTTGAAATGGGATTGTTGACCGATGTGCCATCCATTTATTCATTTGATGTGCATTCATTGGTCAATACCGAAGGATTTGGTGCGAAGTCAATTCAAAATTTAAAAGAGGCGATTGAGAAAAGCAAGCAACAACCCTTGCATCGGTTGATATATGCATTGGGTATTCGGTATGTGGGAGAGACGACAGCCAAAACATTGGCTCAAAAAGTGGGTGATATTTTTGAGTTGGGACAAATGCAAATCGAAGGGTTGATGGAAGTGGAAGATGTGGGCATCAAAGTAGCCAATAGCATTTATACCTATTTTAAAAATGAAGACAACATCGCGATGCTCAGGCGGTTGGAGCTGTTGGGCGTAAAAACAAAAGGAGAACCCAAACAGGTGGTATCGGGAAGTTTGAGTGGACAAACATTTTTATTTACAGGCACCTTATCCAAATTAAAACGAACAGAAGCAGAAGAAAAAGTGGAGTCTTTTGGAGGAAAAATATTGAGTGGTGTTAGCAGCAAATTGAATTACTTGGTAGCAGGTGAGGATGCCGGTAGTAAATTGGAAAAAGCCAAAAAAATACCAACCATAAAAATTATTACAGAAGAAGATTTTTTATTGTTGTTGAACGCGTAGTTGCTTTTTTCGTTATATTTATAGCATCACGCAAATATTTTTATTTGCGCAAAAACCAAAACCTAACACTTAAAACAAAGTACGATGATTAAAAAAATTCCAGGAGAAATTTGGAAGCAAATGCAATTTCCGGGCTATAAAAACCTGAGAAAGAATTATGCAGTATCAAATCACGGACGAGCAGCAAGTTATTACGAAACTGTAAACGAAGATGGCACCATCTTAAATGGCTCACTCACCTCCGGCTACCGTACCTTAAACCTCCATGTTGAAAACGGAAATGGAACCATTTATTTCCACCGGGAAATAGCAAAACTATTTTGTGCAAAAAAATCGCCCAAAGCAAAGTATGTGATCCATATCAATCATAAAAAAGAAGACAATGCAGCCAAAAATTTGAAATGGGCAACCTTGGCAGAAGTGAGCGAGCACCAGCAAAATAGTCCACTAAAAATTGCGTACAAAAAACGCCAGGCCGCAAAAACAGTTGGTTTAAAATTGACGTTGACACAAGTAAAAGCAATCAAGGACACCATCAACAATCCAAAAAGAAAATTAACCTACAAACAATTGGCTACCAAATATAAAGTAAGCGAAATGACTTTGTACCGCATCAAGAGCGGCGAAAATTGGAGCAAAGTAAAATAGTTGTAATCCATTACTTTTACAGGGAATCGACATTCGGTTCCCTTTTTTTATGCAAAATAATTTTATGATTCCTGCTACACTGCTTCCTTTTCTAACAGATTTAAGAGACCACAATCAAAAAGAGTGGATGGATGAAAACCGAAAAAGGTATGAATCGAATAAAAGCAGCTTTGAATTATTGGTTGAAAAACTAATTGCGGAAATAGCCCGATTCGACAACAGCATAAGTGAGCTTAAACCGAAACAATGTACTTTCAGAATTAACAGAGACATCCGATTCAGTAAAAATAAATCGCCTTACAAAACGAATTTCGCGGCATATTTCAATCCGAATGGAAAACAAAATTCGGGGGCTGGTTATTACTTGCACATTGAACCTGGAAATTGTTTTCTTGCGGGTGGCATCTGGATGCCTGAATCAAGTGAATTATCCAAAATCAGACAAGAAATAGATTACAACTTAAATGAATGGTTGCACATCGTTGAAAATAAAAATATTTTAAAGTCCTTCGAATCTATTCATGAAAATGAAAAAACGGTTCGACCACCAAAAGGATATCTGCCAGATAATCCCGCCATCGAATACCTAAAACTCAAGAGCATCATCTTGCAAAAGAAATTTTCTGATATAGAAGTACAACAACCTGCTTTCATTAAAGATGTGCTAAAGCATTTTAAAATGCTGACGCCACTTATCACATTTGTTAATCGATCAATTGAAGGATAAAAAAATGGCCAATGATAGAAATCATCGGCCTTGCTTACCTCTGAAACCACAAGAAAAAGGTTGAGGGTTAGCTCAAATAATATATGTGTACTTACCGAATATAAATAGTTGTTGTGCAACGCAAATGCTTGCAAATCCTATGTAGTCTTTGAGGTGTAGCTTTTGGTAGAGGTAACGGTTTAGGTTGTTAGCTTTAGAGGTGCGCGCAAAATAGAAACTAAAATTTAAAAATCATAATTTTTTGAATAGAATTTTACGGACATATATAAGTAGACCTGGATTTTGTATCCAATTCAATTATAATCGACTGATTTCCAATAACTATAAATTTTATTTTTCTTATCAAAAGCGGTTGCGATTATTTTTTATGACATCATTTCTCCCGATGCTGCGCTTTAAAAACTAATAAGCGTTAGTTTTGTAAAAAAGTTGAAATGGCTAAGATTATTACCAGTAAAAATGGCTCTAAAAAAGACGCAATCATAAAGAAAGCAGCTGGTTTGTTCAGATCAAAGGGTTTTATTGGCAGCTCTATGCGGGAAATTGCAGAAAATATTGGAGTGGAGGCATCTAGCTTATACAATCACATTGGTTCTAAAAATGAATTGTTGCAAAGCATTTGTTTTAAAGTAGCGAATGATTTCATCACCAACATGAACGAAATTGAAATACAGGAAATAAGCTCCGTTAAAAAAATAGAAATGCTCATTCAATTTCACATGCACATGATGCTCGATGCATATGATGAAGTGTTTGTAGCCAATCATGAATGGAAGCAATTGCAAGAGCCATTTCTAAGCAATTTTTTGCATCAAAGAAAATTGTATGAAAACAGGATGATTGAGATAATCAAGATGGGCATCAAGAAAAAAGAACTAAAAAACTTACATCCACACGTAATGGTATTTACGATTTTGTCTGCTGTTAGAGGACTCGAATTTTGGCAACAACACAAAAAAAATATTTCTGTAGATGTGCTTGAAACAAACATGATCGAACATCTATTAAAAGGAATCATCAAATAAATTATTATGGCGTATCAATTTTACAAATTACAAATCCAGAAAATTAAAAAAGAAACACCCGATTGTGTTTCCATCCGTTTTGATGTTCCAGAAGATTTGAAATCCGTTTTTGCTTTTAAAGAAGGACAGAACATCACCATAAAGCACCACATCAACGGAGAAGAAATCAGGCGTTCGTATTCCATATGCAGCGCGCCGAATGAAAATAATTTAACCATTGCTGTTAAAAAAGTAGACGGAGGATTGTTTTCAACATTCGCTAATGACTTACTAACGGTTAACGATACACTGGAAGTGATGCCGCCATCGGGAAAGTTTAATGCGCATCTGAATGATACTAAACCGAATTATCTTGCGATTGCGGCAGGAAGTGGCATTACGCCCATCATATCTATCATCAAACATACGTTGCAAACGCAACCCGATAGCCATTTTACGCTGATTTATGGAAGTAAAAATAGAAGCGCAATAATATTTTTTGATGAATTGGAAAATTTGAAAAATAAATTCATGCAACGGTTCACCTTAATCAACATTCTCAGTCAGGAAAAAATTGATGCAGATGTTTTTTATGGCAGAATCAACGACGTAAAATTAAACGGGTTACACAAAATTGTGCCATTCCAAAATTTTAGTGCCGCTTATTTGTGCGGACCAGAAGAAATGATATTCAAGTCAAAAGATTTTTTAGTAGAAACAGGGTTGAATCCTGCACAAATTCATTTTGAATTGTTTACTACTCCTGGGCAGTTTGCTGCTAAGGAAAAAATCAATCAGGTAAATGATGATTCAAACAATGGTCCAACGAGTCACATCACCATTAAATTAGACGACCGAACATTTTCTTTTGATTTGGCTTATAACGGTCCAAGCATTTTGGATGCCGCTTTAAAAAATGGAGCCGACTTGCCCTACGCATGTAAAGGCGGTGTTTGTTGTACTTGCAGAGCAAAACTTCAATCCGGAGAAATTAAAATGGATGTGAATTATGCTTTGGAAAAAGAAGAAGTGGAACAAGGTTTTATTCTCACTTGTCAATCACACCCTACTACAGATGCGGTGTTTATTGATTTCGATGTTAAATAAACCGGGAGAATGGAATTTAAAATTATACTAACGATTGTTAGTTTTTATGAAATTATTTATTACTTTTAACTTCTAAATGATATACTCATGTCGTTACACGATTTAGAAAAAGCTTTTCAGGAAAAGATCGATAAAGAAATCAAAATTGAACCCAAAGATTGGATGCCGGAAGCGTATAGAAAAACAAACCTTAGGCAAATCAGTCAGCATGCACACAGTGAAATTGTAGGCATGTTGCCAGAGGGCAATTGGATTACCCGAGCGCCATCGTTGAAGCGCAAGGTTATTTTGATTGCAAAAGTTCAGGATGAGGCTGGACATGGACTTTATTTGTATTCAGCAGCAGAAACATTGGGCAGCAGCAGAGATCAAATGATTGCCGACCTAAATTCTGGCAAGGCCAAATATTCTTCTATATTCAATTATCCAACGCTTACTTGGGCTGACATGGGTGCAGTGGGTTGGTTGGTTGATGGCGCTGCCATTTTAAATCAGGTAATGTTGTGCCGAACTTCTTATGGTCCTTATGCGAGGGCAATGGTGCGCATTTGCAAAGAAGAAAGCTTTCATCAGCGTCAAGGCTTTGAGACTTTGATGGTATTGAGCAAAGGAACGCAAGCACAACGAGATATGTGTCAGGATGCTATCAACAGGTGGTGGTGGCCAAGTTTGATGATGTTTGGACCTAAAGACAGTGAAAGCACCAACAGCGATCAAAGCATCAAATGGAAAATAAAAAGAAAAACAAATGATGAATTGCGTCAGCAGTTTGTTGACATGATTGTAGAACAAATTAAATTGTTGGGAATGACATTGCCCGACCCAAATTTGAAATGGAATGCAGATCGGCAGCATTATGATTTTGGCGAAATCAATTGGGATGAGTTTTGGAATGTTGTAAAAGGCAATGGTCCGTGCAACAAACAACGATTGGCCGATCGCAACAAGTCGCACGAGGAAGGTGCGTGGGTTAGGGCTGCTGCGATGGCTTATGCAGAAAAAAGAAAAAACAAATTAAAAACCAACGCAGCATAGTTTAAATAGAAACACATGAACATTCAAATCAGAAAATTTTTTTACGGAGATATTCCAGAAGATCAAGGACAAGGCGGAACGGCGAATGTGCTGACTAACGAAAACGCTTGGCCGCTTTGGGAAGTATTTATCAGAAGCAAACAAGGACTAGACCACAAACATGCGGGCAGTTTACACGCAGCTGACGCTGCAATGGCAATAGAAAATGCAAGAGATGTATACACACGCAGACAAGAAGGCGTTAGCATCTGGGTAATTGAAAGCAAACATGTGCATGCCAGTAACCCCGATGATGCAGAAATGTTTTACGAACCTGCATCAGATAAAATTTATCGTCATCCAACATTTTATGATTTGCCGGATGAATTAAAGCACATGTAATTGACAAAGTAAATCGAAAAAGATGAATGAAAACAAACTGATATCCTCAACCTTGCAATTGGCTGACACCGCTTTAATTCTTGGTCAGCGCAATGCAGCTTGGTGTGCACATGGTCCTATTTTGGAACAGGATATCGCGATAACAAACATTACACTGGATTTGATTGGACAAGCAAGAAATTTTTATCAGCACGCAGCAATACTGATCAATCAGTCTGAAAATAAAAACGAAACGGAAGACACCCTCGCGTATTTTAGAAACGAGCGCGATTTTAAAAATTATCTCATCTGCGAATTGCCCAACGGCGATTGGGCGCAAACCATACTCAGACAATTTTTTGTGAGCGCTTTTCAAGAATTGTTGTTTGAAAAAATGATGCATGCTGCGGATAAACAATTGGCTGCCATTGCAGAAAAATCATTAAAAGAAATTCAATATCATTTGAAATGGAGCAGCGAATGGGTGATTAGATTGGGAGATGGGACGGAAGAAAGTCGCGATAGAATGTTGAAGGCTTTGGATTATTTGTGGATGTACACCGGCGAATTTTTTATTCCATCAACCTATGACATCATTGAAACCGAAGATCTAAAAGAAAAGTGGTTCAATACCATTGCTGTCGTTTTTGGAGAAGCAACACTACCCCTTCCTGCAGCAAATCAATTTATGCAAACCGGAGGGAAAACGGGCATGCATACCGAACATCTGGGATTTATCTTATCAGAAATGCAAACGCTTCAACGTGCTTATCCTGGAGCAGAATGGTAATTTAATTTTATGGATAACAACATACAAGCAACAATTTACGAATTACTCGAAACCATCTCAGATCCGGAAATTCCGGTGTTGAGTATTTTAGATTTGGGCATTGTTAGAGATGTGATTGTGAAAAACGATCAGACCATTGAAATTGTTATTACTCCAACTTATTCTGGCTGTCCGGCGATGGATGCAATTGCCTTCGATATCAAATTAAAATTGGTGGAAGCCGGATTTCAACACATCACCATCACTTACACATTAAGTCCAGCTTGGTCAACCGATTGGATGTCGGAAAGCGGCAAAGAAAAACTAAAAGCATACGGCATCGCACCACCACAATCAGTATCCACCAGAATCAATAAAATGTTGTTTGAAACAGAAGAAAATATTGAGTGCCCGCGCTGTCATTCTACACATACCAAATTGCTGAGTACGTTTGGTTCAACCGCTTGCAAATCTTTATATCAATGCACGGATTGCAAGGAGCCATTTGATTATTTCAAATGCCATTAATAATTGTACATTTAAATTAAATACATACCATGTCTTCAATCATTTTAGAAATTAAAAATCAGGTTGGATATATCACTTTAAACAGACCGGAAAAATACAATGCTTTCAACAGAGAAATGGCGTTTGAATTACAAGCCCGTTTGGATGAATGTGCGGAGAATGAAGCAGTTCGATGTGTTGTGATTACTGGAAATGGAAAAGCATTTTGTGCAGGCCAGGATTTGGGCGAAGTAACAGGTGAAAACCCGGCAACCTTTGATAAGATTTTAGTGGAGCATTATAATCCGATCATTACCCGAATTAGAAATTTACTTAAACCTGTTGTTTGCGCAGTGAATGGAGTGGCGGCTGGAGCCGGCGCAAACATTGCCCTGTGTTGTGATATCGTTGTGGCACATGAATCGGCTGCATTTATTCAGGCATTTTCAAAAATTGGATTGATTCCAGATAGCGGCGGGACGTATTTTTTACCTAGATTAATTGGTTTTCAAAGAGCCAGCGCCTTGATGATGCTGGGCGATAAAGTATCCGCATCGGAAGCAGAAAAGATGGGAATGATTTACAAAGTTTTTTCAGCTGATGAATATGCAGAAGGCTTGATGAAAATAGCAACGACGCTGGCGCAAATGCCAACGCTTGCTTTTGGATTAACCAAAAAAGCACTCAATCATTCATTTGAAAACACCTTAGAACAGCAATTGCATTTAGAAGATAAATTACAGTTTGCAGCTGCCCATACGGAAGACTATCAGGAAGGTGTAGCCGCATTTATGGAAAAAAGAAATCCCAATTTTAAAGGAAAATAAAATGACAAAAAACGACTTGCAATCAGCCGCGGTAGTAGAACACATGATGAAACACGATTTGTTTAGTCAGTGGTTGGGAATTGAAGTGATTGAAATAAGAGAAGGATACAGTAAAATAAAAATGACGGTAAGGCCTGAAATGATCAACGGCTTTGGCATTGTGCACGGTGGAATTGCGTTTTCATTGGCTGACAGTGCTTTTGCTTTTGCATGCAACAACAGAAATGTATTGTCTGTGGCGTTAGACACATCCATCAATTTTATCAAACCTGTGCATGTTGCAGACAACCTGGTTGCGGAAGCAATAGAAATCCACAATGGAAAATCGACTGGGTTATATCACATCAACATTACCAATCAACATCAACATACGGTGGCTATATTTAAGGGCACCTGTTTTAGAACACATAAAAACTTAGTAAATGATTTATCAGTTCAAGGATAAGATTCCAGTTGTACATCCAAGCTCGTTTATACATCCGCAAGCATGTGTAACGGGAGATGTGATTATTGGAAAAAATGTGTATGTTGGTCCAGGCGCTGCTTTGCGCGGCGATTGGGGACAAATTGTAATTGAAGATGGATGCAATGTTCAGGAAAATTGTACGGTGCATATGTTTCCGGGTGTGACGGTTTTATTGGAAGCCGGAGCACATATTGGTCATGGTGCTATTATTCATGGCGGTAGAATTGGGCGAAATTGTTTAATTGGAATGAATGCTGTGATTATGGATAATGTTATATTGGGAGAAGGTTGTATTGTGGGTGCGCTAACATTTATTAAAGCAGATGCTGTTTTCGAAGCGAGGAGTTTGATTGTTGGAAATCCGGGAAAAAAAATAAAAGAAGTTTCAGATGAGATGATACAATGGAAATCAGAAGGGACGAAATTGTATCAGCAATTGCCTGCAGATATGCGCACCAACTGGCAACCTTGCGAACCGTTAACAGAAATACCTTCCGACAAAATCATAAGTCATCCAAATTACAAAACCTGGAACGAGGTAAAAGGAAAGTAAAGTTAGGAGGCGAGTGTAATTACAATTCGATCTGACGTGAGATGGGTAATTTTAACCAAGATGATTGCTCCTTCTTTGATTTCTGCATCAGCGATTTTTGCTTCAATGACAGTATTCATTGTAAGTTTGGCGCCCAATTGTGCTAGTGATAAGATTACAAAAACCCCATAAGGTGAAATTTTTGTTACCGTTGCTTCTATGATTTCTTCTTTCTTATGTTGCTTGATGGCCAATAAAAATCCAGGTAAATATTCGTGATTGTATAATGCCGCTTCGAGTTTTTCGGGTTTTTCCAAATCAACGAATTTAAAACTAACAGGCTTTGACAACTCCTCTTCTGTTGGGGCAATTTCGAATTTCGAAACCGTCAATGGAAAAAATAAATAGCTGTCTATTTCTTTGATATAGTATTTTTCATCAACAACTTTCACGTATCCTAAAAACTTATTGCTGATTTGTGCTTTGTTCACCAATACTTCAAGTGCATTGTTGAACTCATATAAAACATGATCTGCAAAAAATACATTGTTGCTTGATTTCTTGATGATAAATTTTACATTATCGCCAACCAAAAACCGATGTGCTTTTTTGATGAGTTTCAACTGCACATATTTATCCTGCTGTTTGTCATCAATAACTGCCTGAATGGTTTTTATTTTATTGTTGGTTACATATTCAATAGTCGCTTTTTGTTTGTCATTATTGATGAATGTAATTTTCCCTCTGAAATATTTTTCCGACATACATTAATTTGAATTAAGGTAAAGTTAATGGGTATGTGGGAAAGCTAATCAATTAATGCAAGGCAACTGCATTTTTAAATTTTTGATGTTGGCCTTTGGCATTAAAAGTTTCTGTTAAAACGATGTAGATGCCTGGCGGTGGTTTTTTGTTGCTATCATCTAAACCATGCCACTTAAATTCTCCTTTAATACCACAAAGTACATTTCTTTGAAGCTGTTTTATTTTTCTGCCATGTGCATTAAAAATTACAACAGATGCCACATTTCCGGGATTTGAAAAATGGTATTCAATGGTTACATAATCTTCAAACCCGTCGTTGTTGGGGGTAAGTACCTCTGGAAAAACCGTCACCGCTCCAGCTGTTGCAAATTCGTTGGTGTGTTGAGCATTGACGTACCCTGGTGTGCCATATCCTGTGGTGAATGAAGCAGAATGCCAATTTTGTTTGTCTTGAGATTTTTCATTTGGGTTCAATCTTTCCAACGCAATACCTTCTGTATTTTCAATCAAAGAAAAATGCCAATCGGCAGAATAGGAAACCTGATCTATAATTTCTCCTACAGAATTGAGTAAAACAACAGTGCCATCATCGTCATTAAAAGAAGGTAAAGCCGACATAAACAACAATGTTTCTGGGTATTTGCATAAATAATTTCTTTTGATGGCAGCAATATTGGAAGTGCATACCACATATTCACCCGGGAACAAGATGAAGTCGTTGTTGCATAAAGGCGCAATGTTGTCGATTTCATGCATGCTGTTGAGGTTGGCTATGTAAAGTTGTTTAAGGTTGATTGGCTTATTGCTTCGATTGTAAAGCTCAACATAATCTGTACCATCGGGTTTGGGATTGAACAATATTTCGTTGACAACAACATCGAAGCTGTCGGCTGTTTCATGAATGGCAACTTTAGCATGATTGAATGTACCCAATTCATTGGCAACACAATCGATGATACCATTTGCATTTACAACATAAATGTTATTGCGGAGCAGCGGTGATGCTAATGATAATCCAACTTTCTGAAACAAAGGACCAATGGGATTTGAATGCAAAGCAGTTCCGATATTGTTGTTAATGACATAGTGATTTGGGTTGGCCGCTTCAAGACTATCTAGCGGTTCATTGAAATGCAATTCGATGTGGAGACTGTCGATGGCAACTGCCCTCAATAATTGTGGCGAGACCTGGTCGATATTCATTGCATCGATGCTGTTGACAATGCCGGGTGTGCCTCCGATTGCATTACAACTCGAGGACCAGTTTTCGCTGCCTGTGCATGGATTGTTGATGTCTATCATTTCCAAACTCCAACCGCCTTGTTTTTTTAATTCGTTTTGGTACCAATTATCGTTGTATGCAATTGCATGAATGGTTGCGCCTTCAGGAGAAAGCAAAACAACGAGGTCCTCATCATTGGAAAGCGCAGGAAAATTGGTTATCGATTTTGTGGGGGCAATCGCCAATAAAGGCGCCAATGAGCCGCTGCTACAAAGCACTAAAAAACTATCGGGTTGCAAAGTATAATTCGAAATGGGACCGCTGATGGAAGCAGCTTTAGCCAGTCTGCAACCCGAAATATCAATTGGACGAGCACTTACATTTCTGATTTCAATCCATTCTACAACAGGTAAACCTACAGCTGGAGATGGATCTACCATCAGCTCGTCTATTATGATTTCATAAGGTAGGATAGGTGTCGTTTGGGCAGGAGAAAATTTTGCTAAAAAAAACAAAACCATCAACAACCATAATTTCATTTGCATAGGAGTAATTTTTTACAAACCTATTTATCAAATGAATGAAGAAACTTTAAAGAACATTTTAGTTGTATTTAGTCGTTTATAAATGTTTACATGAAAGCTGTGATTTTTAATATTTTCTAAATTTTTATCAGAAGGTTAAGAAACAAGGAATGGTTTTGTATATCGCTTACATTTGTTGAACAAAAAAGTAAGCGTATGAAAATAGCTGTAGTTGGAGCAACGGGTTTAGTAGGAACAAAAATGTTGGAGGTTTTGGCGGAGCGAAAATTTCCGGTTACGGAATTGATTGTGGTTGCTTCAGAAAAATCGGTTGGTAAAGAAATTCAATTTAATGGAGCAACATATCGTGTAGTAGGAATGGAAGAAGCGATTGCGGCAAAGCCAGCGATAGCGTTGTTTTCAGCGGGTGGCAGCACTTCATTGGAATGGGCTCCAAAATTTGCAGCAGCAGGAATAACGGTGATAGATAATTCGAGTGCATGGAGAATGGACTCCGATAAAAAACTGATCGTGCCGGAAGTGAATGCGGGTGTGCTAAAGGCTACGGATAAAATCATTGCCAATCCGAATTGTTCTACCATACAGTTGGTTGTGGTGTTGAAACCATTACACGATAAATACAAAATTAAGCGGGTAGTGGTGAGCACGTATCAAAGTGTAACGGGAACAGGAATAAAAGCGGTAATGCAATTGATGAATGAAAGAAAAGGGATTGAGGGTGAAATGGCTTATAAATATCCAATTGATTTGAATGCGATTCCGCATATAGATGTTTTTCTTGAAAACGGATATACGAAAGAGGAGATGAAGATGACGAATGAAACCAAGAAGATCATGGGAGACGATTCGATACAACTAACGGCTACCTGTGTTCGCATACCAACCATCGGCGGACATAGTGAATCGGTAAACATCGAATTTGAAAATGATTTTGAAATTGCTCAGATAAAATCCATATTATCGAAAGCCCCGGGTGTAGTTTTGAAAGACGATATTGACAACTTCATTTATCCGATGCCATTAACGGCACATGATAAAGATGACACTTTTGTTGGAAGAATAAGAAGAGATGAAACCCAGACAAACACGATGAATTGTTGGGTAGTGAGTGATAATTTACGGAAGGGAGCTGCAACGAATGCGGTGCAAATAGCGGAGTATTTGGTGGAGCAAAAGTTTGTTTAGAAAGCCTCCTTTGGTCTCTCTGAAGGAATAGAATTATTGGTGATTGAAACAAGATGTTTAAAACAGAATGCACCAGGACGGAGTCCTTTTAACTTTTGTAGACACCGGTGTTCCTTTGGAATACCGGCGCCAGAAAGAAATTGAAATAATTTATAAACTAAATGCACAAGTGATGCAATCACGATTCGTGAAATATGATTGATACGCCTAGAATCCAATATTTCTTTTCTTGAATTGTATTTTGAATTAAGCAAATAATATCTTTGCCTTTTATGACTTGTTTCATAAATGATGGTTATGAATAACTCACATCAATAAAAAAAGAAAAATCATGCTAAAAAGTCGTTTTCATTTTTACTTCTGTTTCTTAGCCTTCATCTTTGTTGGTCTTTCACTTCATGCACAAACTCAAAAATCTGCAAAAGGACAATTGATTAAGTCTGAGCAAATTGCGGTATTCGATCAAGATAAACTGACAAAAATTGTGAATGAGGAGCTTGGTCAGTTTTTAAACAGCGCGCCTATACCTTTTGAATCTTATCAAGGCAGATTTTCTGAACCAAAAAATAAACTGACGCTTTATAAATTGACCTATCAGACAACTGTACCTGAACAAAACAACAGACCTACAATTGCAACGGGATTAATTGCCATACCTGATATCGTAAAAGACGATATGCCTATGATTTCATACCAGCATGGTACCGTATTCGGAAAAGAAGATGTTCCGTCGAGCATTGAAAATTCAATGGAAATGAAACTCATTCTTGCCCAATTCGGAGGACAAGGATACATCTGCATCGGTGCTGATTACATTGGTTTGGGTGATTCAAAAGAACCTAATTCTTATTTTTCAATGAGCGCAACAGAAGAGGCATGTATGGACATGTATACTGCTGCAAATCAGTTTCTAAAACAAAAACAAATTAAAACAGGACCTTTTTTCACCATGGGTTGGTCGCAGGGTGGATACAACAATATGGTTTTCTTACGTCGTTTAGAACGTTCTGGTGTTCCTGTAAAAGCTTCTGCTACTGCTGCAGCGCCTGTTGACCTTAATTTTTTTATCACAAGGGGATTAACCAATCCAAGACCAATTGATGCGATCTTTACTCCCGCCAGCATCTCCAATCTTTTATTTTCTTTTGAGAATTATTATAAAATACCAGGATTGGCGGCAAGTATAATCCGTCCTGAATTTTACGCAATTTCCAAAGACTTCTATGATTTCAAGATTGGCTTTTTGGTGCATCTTCAAAAAACCACAGGTAAAGTAAACGATTTTCTCAAACCTGAATTTGTTGAGGATATGAAAATGGGAAGAGGAAAGGTATTCAAGATTCTACAAGAATCTGAAGCGTATAGATGGGTAAGCACTACGCCTTTGAGAGCCTATTATGGCATGCAAGACGAGGCTGTTCCAGATTATATTGCCCGACTTGCAGTAGAATATCAAAGCTATCTTGGGAAAAAGAATGGAGAAACATTTAATGCGGGTGAAAAAGCAGATCACCGAGATACGTACATACATGCTTTAATAGAAGTCAAGCCATGGTTTGATACATTTCTGAAATAAATAAAGTTACTTTACCAAAAGCAACCAGGACTTTATTAAAATTTGTCAACTTTTTTAAATGGCGCCG
>Ga0209088_10001399_pt1 | contig 15599 bp, 14 predicted proteins | sample S_140625_EF_Meta_FD_187324 | JGI IMG/M metagenome (GOLD analysis project Ga0209088, IMG submission 187324) | Freshwater microbial communities from Lake Simoncouche, Canada to study carbon cycling - S_140625_EF_MetaG (SPAdes) (version 2) | ecosystem: Environmental > Aquatic > Freshwater > Lake ... | reverse complement strand
GGGGGCGGCTTCGCTCATCAGGAGGCGGAATCCAGTGCCGCCATTGTGCGCAGGCGGCGGCGCAGCTCGGCATCGCGGCGTCGGTCGGTGCGCACCACCAGCAGGCTGAACATCTGGGCCAGGGCCCAGGCGAGATCCCCCGGCAGGCTGGCCGCTGATTCCACCCGGCGCGCCGGCACGCCGTGGGCCTGGGCCAGGGCGAGGGGATCCACCGGCTGGGGCATCGCGAACAGCCGATCAAAATCCAGGTGGTCGGCGGGCTCGGTGCGGATCGGCAACTGCTCGAAGATGCCGCCACCGCCGTTGTCGATCACCAGCACCGTGAGCCGCCCCCGCAGCTGGGGCCGCCACAACCAACCATTGGCGTCATGCAGGAGGGCTAGGTCGCCCGTGACCAACAGACAGGAGCCCAGGGCCTCCGCCAGGCCGCAGGCCTCCGAGAGGGTGCCATCGATCCCCGAGGCGCCCCGAAAGCCCACCATGGGCCGGGGAGGTGCGGCTGGATCGGCGAAGCTTTCCCAGTCCCGCACCGGGGAACTGTTGGCCAGCATGAGGGGCAGCCCTGGTGGCAGCAGCCGGCTCAGCCGCCGGGCCAGGGCGGGTTCGCTCCAGGCCATGCCGGCAGCGTCACCCGTGGTGAGCTCCCGATCCAGCAGCGCTTGACATCGCTCCTCCGCCCCGCGCCAGGCCTCCGCCAGGCAGCGGCAAGCGCCATTCGCCTCCGCCCCCCGCCGGGCCTCCGCCTCCGGCCAGGCCTCCGCCAGGCAGTGGGCGGAGCCATCCGCCTCCGGCCCTCGCCAGGCCTCCGCCTCCGGCCGGGGCTCTGTCTGGTCGCCGGCGAGCTGGGCGCTCACCCAGGCCTCTAACCCCGCGGCCGATTGGGCCCTCAGCACCGCCAGGGGATCGAGGGGTCGCGGGTCCCCTTCGCTCACGAGCACCTGCTCGGCATCCAGACCCGCCAGCCACCGTTCCAGCCGGCGGCTGGCGGGCAGGGTCCCGAGCCGGAGCACCTGGGGGGGGGCCAGGGCCGGGTCCGGGGACTCCAGCAGGAGGTCGTAGCCCCCCACACAGCTGAGTTGCGCCTGCCCCCGCAGGCCGGAGAGGGGATCGGCAAGCACGGGCCAGCCGCTCCGCATCTGCCAGCGGACCAGGGCCTCCAGGTGTCCATCCCAGGCCTGGGGGCGCCCCCGCCAGGGCCCGGCCACCACCACGCCGGGACGGTCGGGATCAAGGGTGGGAAGGGCCGTGGCCAGGGCGGCAGCACCGAACGCCGCGGTGCCGGTGGAGGCGGCAGACGCGGCACCTCTGGCCCCTTCGGCCGATCCAGAGGGGAGTGGAGCGACCTTGGGAGGAGCGGGCGTGGTCGTGGGCGGCTCCAGGGGAAGGGCTGCTCCAAGGGAGAACGACCCGGCCAGGGCTGCAAGGGAAGCGGCGCCGACATGCAGGGGCTCCTCAAAGGGCAGGTTGAGGTGCACAGGCCCGGGGGGAAGCCCTCCGCCCCCCCCGAGGCTCCTGAGGTAACCCTCGGCGGCCAGGGCCTCCACAGCGGCAGGCTCCATCTCCCCCATCCCCAAGCCGGACCCCTGGCCGAACCAGCGGCAGCTGCCCCTGAGGAAGTCCTCCTGGTTCACGCTCTGGTTGGCGCCGCATCCCTTGAGCCGATCGGGCCGATCAGCGCTGAGCAGCAACAGGGGGATGGCGCCATGGTCGGCCTCCACGCAGGCGGGCAACAGCTGGGCCACGGCCGATCCAGACGTGGTGATCACGGCAGCGGGTAGGCCGGTGGCCCGGGCGAGCCCAAGGGCGAAGAAGGCGGCGGAACGCTCATCAAGGGCGGTGTGAAGCACGAGTCCCCGCCGCTGCAGCAGGCCGGCCGCGACCGCCAGGGGGGCCGAACGGCTGCCCGGGCAGAGAACCCCATGCACCAGCCCGGCCCCCAGGAGAGCTCCCAAAAGCTGGAGGGAGGCCCTGAGGTTCGCTTCAGCCCGATCGGCCCAGGGGGATTCCGCTGCCACGGCGTCAGGGACGAGAGAATGGATGCATGGATCATCCTCACGGGCCCCCGCCGATGGAAGCAGGCAGTTCGCAGCCAACGGAACGGAACCCATCAGCGCCCGGGTCCACCGATGGGCCCATGGACGGTCTGCGACGCCAACTGCTTTCTCTGGTGCTGTGGCTCCTGTTGGCGTTGCTGCTGCGTTGGCTGGTGGTCGAACCGCGTTGGATCCCCTCCGGATCGATGCTGCCCACCCTCCAACTGCAGGACCGGATCCTGGTGGAGAAGCTCCGCCCGCGCTTCGGCCGCGACGTCCAGCCCGGAACGGTGGTGGTGTTCCATGCGCCCCCCGAGCTGGTGGAAGCGGGCTACGACCCTGGCTCGGCCCTGATCAAGCGGGTGGTGGCCGGCCCGGGCGATCAGGTCGAAGTCCGGGACGGCCGGCTCCTGCGGAACGGCGCCCCGATGGACCCTGACTGGAGTGCCCAGACCATGGACTACCGATTCGGACCCGTCGTGGTTCCACCGGGCCACCTGCTGGTGATGGGGGATAACCGCAACGCCAGCCTCGACTCCCACATCTGGGGACCCCTCCCCCGCGAGGAGGTCATCGGCACGGCCATCTGGCGCTACTGGCCCCTGCAACGCTTTGGCCCGATACGGGTCTCCCCCACCGTGGCGGCTGGGGGGGCCTGAACACCTGCGGTATGGTTCTCCGCAAACCCAGGGCCAGCGCCGGCCCGGGACCTGGCCAGCCGAGCGGGAGTCCCATGTTCAATCCGGAGTTCCTCACCAGCGACAACGAGGCGATCAGTGGCAACTCCCTGATCCAGTATCTGCAGGAACAATCTCCTGACGTGCTGCAACGGGTGGCCCGGTCCGCCAGTGGTGATATCCAGGACATTATCCGCCACAACGTTCAAGGCCTGTTGGGCATGCTGCCTGGCGAACAGTTTGACGTGAAGATCCAGACCAGCCGGGACAACCTCGCCGGTCTGCTGGCTTCCGCCATGATGACGGGTTATTTTCTGCGCCAGATGGAGCAGCGCATGGAACTGGAGGGCGCGCTGATCGGATCGGGCGATGCCGATGACCTGCAGTGCGACGACCCAGGCCCGCTCAGGCTCTGAACCAACCCATCAGCCCCCACGCAGGCCTTTGAAGGCCAGATCCTCTCGGAAGTAGCACGGCAACCTGAGCGCCACTACATGGGTAGGCCAGCAATGCTGGGTCAAGACCAACCTGGTCCGTTGCCTAGGGCACGGAGCAATCCCCATGCTGTGACACCCCTGCATTCCGACCTCAGAGCATCCTGCCGACCTGAGTGTGCATTAGAATGGTGGCATTGAATCAAAGAAGATCTAAATGGCAATCACCTCTTCGCTTAAACAGGTTGTACCCGCATCGGTAAAGCATAAGATCAAGGACTTGATGGGCATCAAAGCCCCACCTCCCGTGGTGCGGAAAAAGCCAATCGAGTTTTGGATTGATGTTGTCAGCGGATGCAATCTTCGCTGCACGGCCTGCCCCGTCGGCATGCCTGAATTTTCGAACAGCATCGGCCAGTCGTTGCGGGAAATGGAGCCGGACGTCTTTGAAAAAATCTGCATCAAGGCCAAGGAAGATACGGGCGGCAATCTCCGCATAGGCCTTTACAACTGGACCGAGCCAACGCTTCACTCCCGTCTCGACGAGCTCATTGCGATCGCCATTAAACACGATATACCCTGTGGAATTTCCTCGAACTTAAACCACGACTACGACTGGTCTAAACTGAAGCCATTCAAGCTCTGGAATTTCACCATCACCGTATCGGGCTTCACGCAAAAAACCTATGCGATCAACCACCGCGGTGGACGTATTGAACCCGTTCTGGCCAACCTGATTCGCATTTCCGAAACGCTTTCGGATTGGGAGAGCTACAAGGACATCGATGTTCGCTACTTGGTGCATCGTGACAACAAAGATGAAGTCCATCTTTTTAAGCACTTTTGCGACAAACTAGGCCTAAAGTTTACACCCTATCATGCCTACTACATGCCGATCGATCGCATGTTTGAGGGTTTGGATGGCATACCCGATGGCTTTGATTACATCGAGTATTCCCCCCAAATGGTCAGCCAGGCCATTGGCACGCACCGCTCGCAGCGATGCTTCATGAGAGATTCGCAGGTCACCCTGGATATGGATGGCAATTATTCGGTCTGTTGTGTTGAATCCCCATCATCGCCACGACTTGGTAATTATCTCGAAGATAGCTACGCTGCCATGCAGAAAGCACGCGTCACCAGTGAGCTCTGCGCCAAGTGCACCCAGAAAGGCATCAATATTTTTGCAACCTATGGCTACGAAGAGCCATTGGAAATTCAAGAAGCCATCAAAGAAACCTTGCATTCGGATCTAAACAGCTTACTCTCTCCCCGCCAGCCTTAGGCTGAATCACAGATAGCAATAGAGATTCAAGAGTTTAGGTCACTGATTCGTCGTTGCTAGCCATGAAACTTGTGCATATTGGGGGAAAAAATAATGCCAATAAGAAGTGCGTGATCAGCCTTGGGGTGGGCAAACCAGTTTTCAAGCTTACCTTGCAGCGACTCGGGGAAAGCTTAAAGCGTGTCGGATTTAATGGCGATTACCTCTACTGGGATGAATCACTGCCAAGTGGTTGTCCCGATCAATTTGAAGCGCCGTTTGCCTTTAAAACCCATTGTTTTAATATAGCAAAACAGCTTGGCTATGAGCAGGTGCTTTGGATTGATGCGCCTTGCGTGGCCATTCGTAAGATAACGCCAGTTTTTCGCTCAATTGAGCAGCATGGATATATCTTCTTTAACAATAACTATGGCCAAATGATGGGACAATGGTCAAGTGATGATGCTTTGGCGAAAAATCAGATTAGTAGGGAAGAGGCTCTTGCAATGCCCGAAATACCTTGTTCAGTCCTGGGTCTCGACCTTCGATCAGACTTGGCCTGTAGTTTTCTGGATGGTTGGCACCAAATCATGGCGGATGGGATAACGGCAAGGGGCATTAAGGAAAAGATTAAAACTTGGGACGAATATCAAGAGATCTTTTGGAATCGCAACTCTCGAGTTTCCCAGGATCCACGAGTATGTGGGCATCGATGTGATCAAGTTGCCGCTGGCATTGTTGCGCACAGATTAGAAATGCTGCCTTATTCGGATTACCTTAGGGATATTCATTACGAGGCAAAGCCGATAAAGCGCAATACTATTATTCTTCACTATAGGGAGTTTGGTAAAAGCATAACTCCGCTCAGTGAGATTGATTATCAAGTATTCTTCAAGGCTCCTTTTGTTGATAGGCCTCGAGCCTATCTGCGTAAACTGGTTAGCATTGCAAGGGGCTTCAGGGGGCATGCTTGATTCATGTTTGAATGAGGTGGATTTGAGCGCATGACTGCCCCTTTCGGAATGTTTGCTTGGTTCTTTTTCAGCATTGTGGGCTGATTTTCTTCTCTGCTAGTATTGGAAGTGCTTGAAATCGTCTAGATGAACATCGTCTGCACAACCGATGGAAACTATCTACGGCATTGCGTTGCGATGCTGGAGTCATTGTGGGAGCATAATCCAGATGCTGATATGCATGTTTATCTGATTTACGATAATGTCGAATCGCATAAACTTAGCTTGGCCGCTGGCTATCTGCATAGCTTCCTGCCTGGCTTGAGCTTGATGCAGGCAACGGCGAAACCGTTAACAGGCTTTCCAGTCAGTGGTCATGGAAGTGTAGCGGCATACTTTCGATTGTTGCTGCCTGCCATGCTGCCGGCGTCAGTGGAACGTTTTATTTTTATTGATGCTGACACGATTGTTGTCGACACTATTTCGCCATTGTGGGAGCTTTCGCTGGAAGGTCGTGCCCTTGCCGCCGTCGGTGAGCATCGTTTGTCTTGCCAGGACCACGGCTATGAATTTGGTGGCTATTTTAATTCAGGAATCATGGTGGTTGATCTCAATAAATGGCGTCAATCTGATTTACTCGAACGTGGTCGTCGCTTCGCAACTGAGAATCCCGATCGTTTGAGACACTGGGATCAGGATGTCTTAAATCATGTCTTCGAAGCTGATTGGCTCCCCCTGCCAGACCGCTGGAATGCCTGCCCACATTTATTCGGGCTATGCAGGGATTATGATGAAATTGGTTATGAATTTAATGCTGCCGAGAAAGAAGCATTTTCTAATCCAGCCATTATTCATTTTGCCGGCCCTGGACCGATCAAGCCTTGGAACGCTCAGTGCCAGCATCCCTTGAAAGTCAAATATTTGGAGGCCAAAGCGAAAACTCCTTGGGCTGAAACCCCCCTTGATGATATGCCTCCACCGCCTTGGCGGCGGGCCATGAGCAAACTTGTATTCCAAGCGAAGTGCTTTGTGCGTCGAAGCTTTAATGCTGATCGGCCATGATTGCCTGCTTATATTCGTTCTACGAGGGTACGATGTGGAGTCGAATCAAGGTGCGATCGATCGCTGCGAGCAATTGCCATGAGCCAAGCGACGGTGCCCAATCTGTAGCCTCGATGTGGTCGGCATAGCCGTTGAGGCTATCGCTGTTGATTGATTGAGGGGCTGAATAGTGAGCGGATATCAGGCTTTTGATTGTTGTCTGTTTGGCCAAAGTGCGTAGCCAATCGACATAGGATTTCTTTGCCCGCACAAAGACCAGTCTTTCCAGCACAGGAGCTAGGCGACATGGGGCGACCTGGAGACCATGGTTGATCATTTGATCGGCCTGCTCCTCCCATGAGGGGGCCCATCGGAACGGGTAAAGGGCGAAGTGATTGCGAGGCTTCGCCTCATCTGCGGCCACGGCATCCGAAAGCAGATCGCCAACAGCGGCGATACTCACCGATTCAGGACGGAAAAAGTTAGCAAACAAAACGATTCTTTTCCAACCCTTTAGTCGCTGCTCAGGGGTATCGATCATCGCTTCGGACCCTTTCTCTCTGCCATGGAAGAGCAGGGGCGCAGGGTCAAGATCAAAAATCTCAGGGGGAGTGGCCGAGATGGAAACAAGCGCATCGGTGACCAGCAGCGCCCCCGTGATGCGATCGAGACAGGCAATTTCATAGAAAATCCCCAGCCCCAGGTTGATGGGACCGAGGGGTAGCCAGACCAACTGGTCCTGATGGGGCACCCCGTCCCGGAACAGCACCTTCGTTCGGCCTGCGGGGAACCCAAGCCAACGGGAGGGTAGGGGAACGGGAAAGCTCCATTGGTGATCGCTCACCCAGACTGTCGCCGCCGGGAACGCCCGCGCCAGTGGGGCTAGCGGCAGCTTGTGCTCCAGACCCGAGGAGGTGGCCAAGACAATCGAGATCACCGGCCCATGCTGCTCTTCCAGAGTCCTCAGCCCGAGGAGCAGTTCTGCCGTTGGTGGGAGCGGCGCATACAGCAGCAGCCCCCCTTCCACCTTCAGCACCGTCATCCGGATCGGTACCGCCACATACCAGACGCCGTGGAGTTGTTCGAAGCACCAGACTTGCCCAGCAATCAACTCCCGCATCAGGGTGGGGCGACGGCCATAGGGGTAAAGCGGCAGCAAGGGCCACCAGGCCCACCGCTGCAGACGATCATCGGGCAATGGTCCTCGTTGAGAATCGGGCTCCTGCTGATGATCGCAGGATGGGGAGAAAAGGGCAAAAAAAACCGCCTCAAAAGGCGGTTGGATGGCTGCTCGGTTTCCTGGCGATGGCCGGGTTCAGGAGTGGTGCTGTGGTTGTGAAAGGCGCCAGGGACGCGATCCTTAACCAATCACTGGAGCGATTAGCGCCACGGGTGTGGCGGTGGACGTAGCCAGGTCGAGGGGGAAGTTGTGGGCGTTGCGCTCGTGCATCACTTCCATGCCGAGGTTGGCACGGTTGATCACGTCGGCCCAAGTGGGGATCACCTTGCCCTGGGCATCAAGGATGGACTGGTTGAAGTTGAAGCCGTTCAGGTTGAAGGCCATGGTGCTGATGCCCAGGCTGGTGAACCAGATGCCGACCACGGGCCAGGCGGCCAGGAAGAAGTGGAGGCTGCGGCTGTTATTGAAGGAGGCGTACTGGAAGATCAGGCGACCGAAGTAACCGTGGGCAGCCACGATGTTGTAGGTCTCTTCTTCCTGGCCGAACTTGTAACCGTAGTTCTGGGATTCAGCTTCGGTGGTTTCCCGAACCAGCGAGGAGGTCACCAGCGAGCCATGCATGGCGGAGAACAGGCTGCCGCCGAACACACCGGCCACCCCCAGCATGTGGAAGGGGTGCATCAGAATGTTGTGCTCAGCCTGGAACACCAGCATGAAGTTGAAGGTGCCGCTGATGCCGAGGGGCATGCCATCGGAGAAGGAACCCTGACCGAAGGGGTAGATCAGGAACACGGCGAAGGCTGCCGAAAGGGGAGCGCTGTAGGCCACACAGATCCAGGGGCGCATCCCGAGGCGGTAGGAGAGCTCCCACTGGCGGCCCATGTAGGCGGAGATGCCGATCAGGAAGTGAAACACCACCAGCTGATAGGGGCCACCGTTGTAGAGCCACTCATCGAGCGAGGCGGCTTCCCAGACCGGATAAAAGTGCAGACCAATGGCATTGCTGGAGGGGATCACAGCGCCGGAAATGATGTTGTTGCCATACATCAGTGAACCGGCAACGGGCTCGCGGATGCCGTCGATGTCGACGGGGGGTGCGGCGATGAAGGCAACGATGAAACAGATGGTGGCGGCCAGCAGGCAGGGGATCATCAGCACACCAAACCAACCCACATAGAGGCGGTTGTTGGTGGAGGTGACCCACTGACAGAAGGATTCCCAGCCCTGGGAACGGCCGCTGCGAATCGCAGTGGACATCAGAAGAGAGCGGTTGGTTGAGATGGATGCCCCGTCAGGCCTGAGATCGACCCAGCCCTAACCATGGAATGCCCATGCCAGGAGGCCCAAAAACCCTAGGGCTCAGATCACGGAACGCAACGCCATGAAAGGCAACGTTTCACCTCTCCATCTAACTTCATGAATCATGCTTCATGAAGCAAACTTGGGTTTCGTCGTTTAGGCGGATGGGGCCGAGAGCTGCTGCTCCAGCCATCCACGACCCTGCCCGAGGAAGCCAGCCCAGTCGAGCCTTTCCTCTTCGGCGGCCCGGGCCACCAGTAGGGGGGCTTCCGATCGGATCCGGGCCAGGTCGGGTTCGCTCACCCCGGCTGAAAGGGCGAGTACATCCGCCATGGCCCTGCCCACCACCCGGGTCAGGTAAGCAGCGCTGAGGGCTTGAAGGGCACCGCCCACCAGCCAGGTGGCTCCATGCAGCTTGACGGCGGCAGCCAGCGCCTGGGTGCTCCACTCCACCACGCCTTGCGCCAGCGCGGCCATGCCGAGTTCGGCGGCGGCGGCCTTGAGCTGCTCGGCACTCCAGGGGCAGTCCCACAGGCGCGCCATCTCCTGCAGCATCAGTCCGTTGGCGGCGGCGAGCACGAGCAGATCGAGGCTGGGCAATGGGGTGACGAGCACCCCGGCGGCCACCAGCCACTGGGTGCGCCGCTGCAGTTGCTGCCATTCCCGACGCCGCAGGCGCTCCAGATCCGCCTGCCAGAGCCCGTGCAGCGCCACGATCCGGCGCAGCGCCGTTCGAGAACGCAGCACGGGGGTCTCCCGGGCCAGCCATTCGCCCAGGGGGGCCAAGGCCGTGGGCAGGCCTTCCGACTCCCCATCCCAGAGCAGCAGGCGCTGGGGATCGGCCGAAGGCCATTGGCCCAGCAGGTCAGCCCTGGCGTCCTCGCTGTTGTGGCCAGATTCCAGGCCGACCAGCAGCCACACCGGCTGGCCCTCCGGCACCGACTCGAGCCAGCGCAGTTCAGAGGCCCGCAGCGGTGTGCTCAGCGAGAAGAGCAGGACATCGGCGGCCGCGGGTCCGGCGGGCCAGCTCCAATCGGCCGGGCGACTGCCCAGCGGCACACCCACCTGCAGCCGGAGCGGATGACGTCCCCGCAGGGCGTTGGCCAGGCTGCCCAGGCGATCCATCTGGACCGGAGCAGGCCGCTCAACCCCCACCAAGGCCAGGTGCAGTTCGGGGCTGAGGCGCTCTCGCTCGAGCTGGGCAAGCTTGGAGCGGCGAGCCTCCTCGCCGCCACCCTGCCCCTCGAGCGCGCTGAACCTGGGAATGAGGGATTCACAGCGCCCGACCCATTCGGCCAGGTTGCTGCCGCGCCACGGCGAAGGGGAGCGGCCGCTGGGGGTGAACATCCACCACCCACCCGCCAGGGCACCCAGACCGAGCACAAGTCCCCCTCCGGGATGCACCACATGGGCCAGGCCATCAAGGGCCACGGCTCCGCCCGCCAGAAGCAGGGCGGGACGGCTCCATGCCGGGAGCCGAGCGATGGCCCCCAGCCAGATCGGTGGGAACGACTTCCTGGGAGGTGGTGCCGCTGGGCCGGGGCTGGGCGGTTGGTCGATGCGACCGTCACGGGCCTGGGGAAGGGATTCCCCGGGGGGAACGACAGGGAATTCGGAAGGGGGCATCGGTTCCGTCTAAGCCTGGCCTGGGAGCTCGGGCAAAGCTTCTTTAGCTCATATGGGCTCCATCTGGTTCAGGGCTGTCAGGTGGGACACCGAACGACGTGAGCAGTGCCCATAGGCTGGATTCATCCAGGATGCACACCATGACCCCTGGCACGGGCCCTTCGGGCATCTTCACCGTTCCGCTCCTGACATCCCGTCAGCGTGCCGAGGTGACCATTTGGCTCGATCAGCTGGCTGCCAGTCCTCACTGGCACGGCCAGTTGCCGGTTTTGCTGCTGGAACGTTGCTGGCTGCGGCTCAGCGCGGTGCCGGTGGAGGAGCTGGCCCGGCGCCTGCCGCCCGACAGCAGCTGGGACGCTCCGGAACTGGTGCACTACCGCCAGCTGGTGGAGCGGGGGCATTCCCCTTCGGCAGCCGAACAGCTCTGCTGGTTGGAATTCGGCACGGATGCCTGTCGGCAAGCCCAGCTCCGCCTCTGGGGAGCTCAAGAACGGGGAAATCAGGGCTGGACCCTGGAGAGCTACCTCCGGCTGCTGCGGGACTACCGCCGTCGCTTCGAATCCGGGGAGAAGCGCCAGCTTCCGCTGTTGGTGTTGGCCCGCCGGGATGAGGGCAGCAAGGGTTCCGTTCATGAGCTGGTCTGGTTGGGGCGTGGTGAGGGAGATGCGATGCGCCACACTTGCCCCTGATTGCAGGCTGCGGCCATGGCCGAAGACACTCCCCGCTCCATTCCCTCCCCCCGGCAAGAGGGCCAGGGCCGCAGCCCCCGCCAGGGCGACAGCCGCGAACCCGGCGGCTTCCGGATCCGCCTCAGCGATAACGAGATGCAGGCGGCCCGGGCCCTGCAGGAGGCCCTTGGTCTCCGCTCCACGGTGGCGGTTCTCGGCTTCTCGCTCCGCACCCTGGCCCAGCAACTTGAGGCGGGCCAGCTGGACGAGCTGGTGGCCCAGCAGCGCGCCCAGGCCCCCGACCGTGGGCCCGCAGGGGCGGGACGGGGCGAGCGGCGCGGGCCCCGCGATGAAGCCCGTTCCGCGGGCGGCGGTGCAGGCGGCGGCGGCAACCGGGCAGCCCGGGCCAATCCCTTCGCCAGGCCCACCAAGCCCGTGGTAAGCGCCCCCGAGCCCGAGCCCGAGCCCGAGCCCGCGCCCGAACCCTCCGCAGCCGGGGAATCCCCTGACCTTGCCGAAGGGAGCTTGGAAAGCGGCACTGAGCCCGTGCTGGAGACCCCTGGGTTCAGCGATGAGCCATCTGCCGAAGCCGCCCCTGAAAGCGTTGGCTCCTCCGCCCCTGCCGATGACGGTGGCTCCACCGTCGAAGCCTGCGCCTGAGCCGCACCCCGATGACGACACCGCGGCCTCGGGTGCTGTCGGGGGTTCAGCCCACCGGCGCACTCCATCTGGGCAACTGGCTGGGGGCGATCCGCAATTGGGTCGACCTCCAGGACAGCCACGACACCTTTTTCTGTGTGGTGGACCTCCATGCGATCACCGTGCCCCACGATCCCGCCCGCCTGGCCGAGGACACCCTCACCACGGCGGCGCTGTACCTGGCCTGTGGCATTGATCCGCAGCGCTCCACCGTGTTCGTGCAGAGCCAGGTCAGTGCCCACAGCGAGCTCTGCTGGCTGCTGAACTGCGTGACTCCGCTCAACTGGCTGGAGCGGATGATCCAGTTCAAGGAGAAGGCGCTCAAGCAGGGGGCCGACGTGTCGACCGGGCTGCTCGATTACCCGGTGCTGATGGCTGCCGACATCCTTCTCTATGACGCCGACCGGGTGCCGGTGGGGGAGGACCAGAAACAGCACCTCGAACTGGCGCGCGATATCGCCCAGCAGCGCATCAACGCCCGCTTCGGTCCGAAGGGTGCCGATAGGGAGCGCCTGCCGCTGCTGAAGGTGCCGGAACCCCTGATCCTGCGGGAAGGCGCCCGGGTGATGAGCCTCACGGACGGCCGCAGCAAGATGAGCAAGAGCGATCCGAATGAGGGCTCCCGCATCACCCTGCTGGATCCGCCAGAGCTGATCACCAAAAAGATCAAGCGGGCCAAGACCGATCCGGTGCTGGGCCTGGAGTTCGGCAACCCCGAACGCCCCGAGGCCGACAACCTGCTGGGCCTCTATGCCCTGCTCAGCGGCCGAAGCCGCGAGAGTGCCGGCGCCGAGTGCGCCGCCATGGGCTGGGGAGCCTTCAAGCCGCTGCTGGCGGAGGCCGCGGTGGAGGCGCTGCGGCCCGTGCAGGAGCGCTATGCCGATCTGCGCCGGGATCCGGCCACCCTGCTGGAGGTCCTGGCGGAAGGCCGCGAAAGGGCCGGCGCCGTGGCCGAGGGCACCCTCGGGCGGGTGCGCCGTGCCCTGGGCTTCCTGCAGTCGAACGCCCCTGACGATTGAATCATTGGCGCCGTATTGATCAGTCCAGCTAATACTTCGAGCCCCGTCGTGAAACGCTGACCGTGACCATGGCTGCGGACCGGAGGTCTGGGTGATCTACATGCTGTGGACTGGGATTCGAGCGCTACAGATCGCAACCTTTTGTTGTCCTTGCACACAAAAGCGCGTTTGTCTAGGTCGGTGAGCGGGGGGTAGGCGGCGCCGCGGGCCAGCCGTCAAGGTTGCCAGGAACTCGGTTGTCGTTTGCCCTTGCTGTCCCGTTTGCCTGCATCCCTCCTTCGCCGTTCCATGGCGCCGCTGACCGGCCCCCTCTGCTCCGTGGGTCTGGTGGTTGCCCTTCCTCTGGTGATGGGTGGTCTTCCCGGCTCGGCACTGGTGAGGAGCTTCCAACCGAAAAGCCTTCCCGCCACCTTCCCAAGCGAGACCGCGGTCACCCTGGTCAGCCTGCCCCCAATGGGCCGCATGCAGGCGGCGAGCCAGGCCTTTGGATCGGCTGGGCCAGGCGTCTACCGCATGACACCGGAACGGCGTGCCCTGCTGAACACGATCCGCTTTGCGGAGGGAACCTGGACCAATGGACGGGGTGACGGCTACCGCATGCTCTATGGCGGAGGGCAGTTCAGCGACATGGCGCGCCATCCCGAGTTCGTGGTGACCAGCGGATACAGCAGCGCCGCCGCCGGGGCCTATCAGTTCTTACCGGCCACCTGGAACGAGGCGGCCCGTCGACTGCGATTGCCTGATTTTCAGCCCGCCAGCCAGGACCAGGCGGCCCTCTACCTGATGGAGAAGCGGGGTGCACTGACCCGATTCGATCGTCAGGGCCTCAGCCACGATGTGCTCGACCTGCTCGCCCAGGAATGGGCTTCGCTACCGACCCTTCACGGCAGCAGCTACTACGGGCAGCCGGTGAAGGGGGCAGAGGAACTGCGGCGCTTTTACAGCGAGGATCTGGTGCGCCAGCGGGGAAGAACGGTCTGATCGGTAGCGGTGACTTCAGGGTTCGCGGTAGACCACCCGGCCCCGATCATCGTTGCCCACATCGAGCAGGTGCTCCGTCAGCAGTCGTTCAATCTCGCTGCGGACCACGGCACTGCCAGCCCCAGCCGGAAGTTCCAGCTCGATGAGGGCGTCATTCAGGCTGAACCCATCGTGGCCGCTCGTCCGGGCTAGCCGCAGCAATTGGCGCTCGAGCGACGGTATGGCCGCATCATTCGCTGTGCCGAGGCCCCGCTGCAGCAGGGGGCGGTTGACTTCCTCCACCATCCCCGGAATCAGGAACAGATCCACCATCTGCCCAATGCCCACCAGTCCCAGGCTCATCAGCCAGATTCCACCGCTCACGGGCTTGCGGCAGTAGAAGCGATGGAGGCCGTTGAGGCCGAACAGGCCCATCGCCCAGAGCAGATAGGTGAGCCCCACGCTGCGACGCTCCTGCCGCAGCACGGCCAGGGCCGCTGAAGGAGAGGGGAGTCGAGTGATCAAGGCAGCGCAGAGGCAAGGCCAGGATTCTCCTGCTTAGGATCGTGGTTTCGTGTGTCGGATTCCCGTGCCTGCAGCCCCCTCCACCAGCAACAGCGCGGAGCTGGAGCCGGCTGGCAGCAGCACCAAAGCCAGCACGCTCCATCGCGACCGGGGCTCCAGCCCTTCAGCGCAGCAAGACGGGGGGGGGGCCACACCTCCGGCTTTGCCGAAAACCAGCGAAAGCCCCCAGCTGTTGCGCATCCGCCACTCGATGAGCCACGTGATGGCGATGGCGGTGCAGAAGCTGTTCCCGCAGGCCCAGGTCACGATCGGTCCCTGGACCGAGAGCGGTTTCTACTACGACTTCGACAGCCCCGAACCCTTCAGCGAGGCCGACCTGAAGGCGATCAAAAAGGAGATGATCCGGATCATCAACAAAAAGCTGCCGCTTGAGCGCCTCGAAGTGAGCCGGGCAGAGGCCGAGGAGAAGATCCGCGCCCAGAACGAGCCCTACAAGCTGGAAATCCTGGCTGGCATCCACGAACCCATCACCCTTTACACCCTCGGGGAGGACTGGTGGGATCTCTGCGCCGGGCCCCACGTGGCCAACACCGCCGAACTCAATGCCAAGGCCTTTGAGCTGGAGAGCGTCGCCGGCGCCTACTGGCGCGGCGATGAGACCAAGGCCCAGCTGCAGCGCATCTACGGCACCGCCTGGGAGACCGAGGAGCAGCTAGCCGAATATCAACGCCGCAAGCAGGAGGCCCTGCGCCGCGACCACCGCCGCCTCGGTACCGACCTGAATCTTTTCTCCATCGAAGATGAGGCTGGCGCCGGCCTGGTGTTTTGGCATCCCCGGGGCGCTCGCATGCGCTTGCTGATCGAGAACCTTTGGCGCGAGCTCCATTTCGAGGCCGGCTACGAGCTGCTGTACACCCCCCACGTGGCCGACATCAGCCTCTGGAAGACCTCCGGTCACCTGGACTTCTATCGCGAGTCGATGTTCGGCCCTATGCAGGTGGACGAGCGGGAATACCAGCTCAAGCCGATGAACTGCCCCTTCCACGTGCTCACCTACGCCAGCACCCTGCGCAGCTACCGCGAGTTGCCGATCCGCTGGGCCGAACTCGGCACCGTGTACCGCTACGAGCGGCCTGGGGTGATGCACGGCTTAATGCGGGTGCGGGGTTTCACCCAGGACGACGCCCACGTGTTCTGCCTGCCGGAACAGATCAGCGATGA
>Ga0209088_10001397_pt1 | contig 15613 bp, 14 predicted proteins | sample S_140625_EF_Meta_FD_187324 | JGI IMG/M metagenome (GOLD analysis project Ga0209088, IMG submission 187324) | Freshwater microbial communities from Lake Simoncouche, Canada to study carbon cycling - S_140625_EF_MetaG (SPAdes) (version 2) | ecosystem: Environmental > Aquatic > Freshwater > Lake ... | reverse complement strand
TGCTCTCGGAGTGGAAGATCTGCCGCGGGTCGCTCTCGGGCGCGTTGGCGCCCCAGCCCATGGTGATGGCGTCGAAATCGCGCAGCTTGAGGAGCTCCTGGTAGCGGCTCCAGTCCACCGGGCGCGTGGTGACCACGATGCCGGCCTTGCCGTAGCTGTCCTTCACGAAGCGCGCCAGGCGCTCGGAGATCTCGCCGCCGGTGGCGTACGTGTATTCGAAGGTGAACTTGTCGCCCTTCTCGTTCTCCAGGATGCCGTCGCCGTCGCGGTCCTTCCATCCGGCCTCGGCAAGCAGCGCCTTCGCCTTCTCGGGGTCGAAGGGAAGCGGCTTGACGGCCGGGTCGCTCGCCGGGCTCTCCGGGTTGTTCGGGCCCTTGGAGACGATGCCGATCCCGTCCCAGATGTCGCGGATCATGCGCTCGCGGTCGAGCAGCATGGTCATGGCGCGACGCACGCGCTTGTCGGCGAAGGGCGTCAGGCCCTTGCCCGCGCGCGGGCCGCACTGCCACGCGATGAAGCTGTAGCCGCAGCGCATGTTGGTCCACTTGAGCGCGTAGTTCGACTTCTCGAACTCCGGCTCCTCCTTGAGCACCTTGTTGAACTGCGGGGACGTGGGCATCATCATCGAGCCCTCGCCGTTGCGGAACGCCACCAGGCGGCCCAGGTCGTCCTTGATGCTCTTGAAGCGCAGGCGCTCGAGCGATGGCTTCTCTGCCCAGTACTGCTCGTTGCGCACCAGCACCACGTCCTGGCCGGGCGTCCACTGGTTGGTCAGGTCCTCGGGCCCGGAGGGAAGCTTCGCCAGGCGGAACGGGCCGGAGCCCATGGTGAGGCCCGTGCCCTGGTTGATCTGCGAGGGCTCGAACCTGGCGAAGTAGTGCTTCGGCAGGATCGGGTCGCCCAGCGCGATCAGGATGTTCGTGAAGAACGCCTCCTTGAAGATGAAGTCGACGGTCAGCCCGTCCACCACCTTCACCTCCTTGAGGTTGTCCTGCGTGCTGCGGGTGCGCTCCGCCTCGATCAGCGGGTTGTTGATGAAGTCCATGTACGTCCAGCGGACGTCCTCGGAGGTCACCGGCGTGCCGTCGCTGAAGCGCGCGCGCGGGTTGATGTGCGCGCGGATCCACAGGCCGTTCGGGTCGATCTGCCAGCCGTCGGCCAGCGCGCCGACCATGCGCAGCGTCTTCGGGTCGAAGCTGCTGAGGCTCTCGCAGACGCGGTCGAGCACGCGCGTCGAATAGACATCGCTCGAGATGTACGGCGTCAGCTTCGCGGGCTGCGCCTCGAAGAGCTCGGTGAACTCGCCGCCCACGGCAAAGCCAGGAATGGTGGAGGGATCGATGGCGCAGTGCGGCGCGGCCCAGTGCTCCACCTTGACGCCGGGGCGGGCCCAGGATTCGTCCGTGGAGACGCCGTTGCCGGCGGCGGCGGCGGATGCGCCGCGGGCCGCCACTGCGCCCGATTCCAGCTTGCGGTTCACCTGCGCCACCTGCTGCTCGATGTCCGCCAGCTTGGCGGACATGGACTGCTGCGCGAGCTCCATGCGCGTCTTCTGCACCATGGACAGCCAGACGCTGCCGAGCGTGACCAGGAGCACCACCAGGAACAGGAAGTCCTTGATTCCGAATCGATTCTGCATGATTGCCTCGCGGGGGAACGCGCAAGCGTAGCGGAACGCAGAGCGTCCCGGCCACGTGCCGAGCTTCCGTCCGCACGCGTTATCAGCGCATTACCAGCGTGCCCTGCTCGCCGTCGGATCGAAGCGCGCCCGGAGCGAATCGCCCACGAAGTTGAGCGCCACCAGCGTGAGCGCAATCATCAGGCACGGCGCCGCCAGGAGCCACCATCGGCTGTTCACCAGGTTCACCTCGCCGAGCCCCGTGCTCGCCAGGTTGCCCCAGCTCGGCACGGGTTCACGCACGCCGATCCCCAGGAAGCTCAGGAAGCTCTCGCTCAGGATCGCAGCCGGCACCGTGAGCGTCGCATAGACCACCATGGTGCCCACGAGGTTCGGCAGCACATGGCGGAAGAACTGACGCGAAGCCGGCACGCCCACGGCACGGCACGATTCCATGAACGGCTGCGCGCGCAGGCTCAGCACCTGCCCGCGGATCACGCGCGACATGGTCAGCCAGCTGGTGCCGCCGATCGCCACCAGCAGCACAGCCAGCCCAAGAACCTGCGACTGGCCTGCAGAAAGCCTGCTGCCCGCGCGCCCGATGATTCCTTCCACGGCCACCGCCAGGAGAACCACCAGCAGGATCGACGGAAGCCCGTACAGCACGTCCACCGTGCGCATGAGCAGCGCATCGACGCGTCCGCCGGCGAATCCGGCGAACGAACCCCAGAGCGTCCCGATGGCCACCGCCACCGCCGCGGAGCTGAGCCCCACCGCCATGCTGAAGATGCCGCCCGCCAGGAGACGCGCGAGCATGTCGCGCCCCAGCGCGTCCGTCCCCAGCACGCGACCCGGGATGTAGGCCTTCGATTGCTCTGCGGTCCGCAGGCGCTCGGCCTCGTCGGGCGCCAGGTCACGCCACACGGGCGGCAACCGGTTGAGCTGCAGGTTGGATGCGGCGTAGCGCGGAACGTCGATCTCGCCCATGCGCACGGCGCCGAAGCTCCACGGGGCCGTCAGCACGCAGAGCGCGACCACGGCGGCAAGCGTCCACCAGCCGAATCGGGCCCAGCGTCGCTGCGAGCGTTCCATTCCCGAAGTCTACGGATTGCACGAAGCGTGCGCGGCGCAACTGCCGCGCTGGGCATCAGGCGGTGATGCAAGGTCGCCGTACCGACAGGTTCGACTTTCCGAAGCACCCAGCCGCAGGGGTCAGCCGGCAGTCTTGGGCTTGTCGCCCTTCTCGCCCTTGGGCCGCTCGCCCTCCGGCGAATCACCGCGCTGGCGACCACCGCGACCGCCGCCTTCGCCGAACATCCCGCGCTCCTGGATCGGCTCGCCCTTCTTGACGGCGTCGGTCCGCTCGACCACACGCTCGGCGGTCCGCTTCTGCTCCTGCACGAGGTCCTCGCGCATGGCCTGCATCTGCTCGTCGAGCGCCACCAGCTCCTGCGCGCGCGCCCGCAGGTCCACGTCCACCTGCGCCTTCACCTTGGCAGCGATCTGCGTCTCGAGCGCCTTCGCCTTGGCGGCGTCGCCGGCGGTCTGCGCCGCGCGGAACGCCTCGCCGAGCGTGCGCAGTTCCAGCTGGAGCCGCACGTCCTCGACGCGGATCGCGTAGAGCCCGGGATTGCGATCCTTCAGCACGGCAAGCGCCACCAGGCGCCGCGCGCTCTGGCGCATCGCCTGCGACATGTCGTCGGGCGCAACGCTCCGCTTTTCCTCGAGCTGCTTGGCAAGGTCGGGCGACACGTCGCGCGCCACCGCAATCACGCGGTCGATCATCTCCTGCGGCATCGGGCCATCGGGCCGCCAGCGCATGCCGTCGGTGCGGCGCTGCTCGTTGCCGGCGCCGCCGGCCTCGCCGGCCTGGCCCGCCACCTGCACGCGGGGCTGCCCCGGCTCCTGCGGTGCCGCCTTGGCGTCCTTCGCACCACCTGCAGGCGTTGCCGCGGGCGCCGCGTTCTGCGGCATGGGCTCGCCGGCAACGCACACGGCACCGATCCCATGGAGGGCGGCGCACGCAACGATCGCCCGGAGTGCAGTCGCGCGGAGCGCGTGGCGCGCGGCGTTCACCGCTTGCCTCCGGCCGCAAGCAGTTCGTCGAGCTCGACGGTGACGTCGTCGACGGAGTGTCCGGACGTGAGGACGATGGCGCTCGCATCGAAGCTGCTGCCGCCCTCGGTGGACTTGAGCGCGGCGTCTGCATCGATGAGTGCCACGAGCAATGCCTCGGAACCTCCGACCGGCGCGATCTCGGCCGCACGCACCGAGACGAGCTCGGGCGCAGCGACGGACGGGCCGCGGCCATTGATGATCAGGAACGCCGCAGTGGCACCGACGACCACCACCGCCGCCGCGGACATCGCCCAGCGGCGCACGGCGTGAAGCACCAACGGCGGCTGCGCCCCGCGCAGGTCCGCCACGCTGGCGGCGAACACCCGGTCGGCCAGGCCCGCGCGCTCCCGCGCGAGGTCCGCGCCGGACGCGTCGAGCCTCGCTGCGAGCGCACGGAGTGCGTCGTCGGACAGGTGGTCGTCGGGGTGCTGCTGGTGCATGTCGTTCATCCTTGGGTCACTCACGGCTCGTACCTCCTGCGAAACGCCCGTTTGCGGGCTTCGATTGCATGGCTTTTCTCCGGCACAGCCGGATAACCGGGCTTGCCGGCGGTTTCTTCGGAACGACCGTCATGGGCGGCCCTCCCGGCCCGGGGCATCGGCCGCCGGACCTTCCAGGATGGCGCGCAGCTTGGCCAGGGCCCGGTGATGGCGCGCCAGCAGGGTGCCCAGGGGCTCACCAAGGTGATCGGCCATCTGCTTGAAGCTCATTCCGCCCACGTGGCGGAGGTCGATGATCTCGCGGTCGGAGGCGGAAAGCTTGGCCACGGCGAGCTGCAGTGCCGAAAGCTCCTCCGCACTCGCGCGCCCGGCGGACCGGTCCGGCGCCGCCCCCGCCAGGCCCTCGAGCACCTCGTTCTCGCCGGCCGGCTTCGCCTGGCGGCGCTTGCGCCGGGCATCGTCCCGCAGGCGGTTCATGGCGATGCGGAACAGCCAGCTCTCGAAGCGGCCGCCCTCCACGTACTCGGGCAGCTTGGCCGCCAGCGTGCAGAAGACCGACTGCGTCACTTCCTCGGCCAGTTCCGGATCGGCGCCCTGTGACCGCAGCAGGCCGTAGACCCGGCCGGAATACTCGCCGACGATCGCCCTCCACGCGGCTTCATCGCCGCGCGCCGCGCGCGAAAGGACTTCGGGGGACGATGGGCCGTCCGCTTGCATGCCGGCGGCTGAACGCGGCTCCCGCCCCTCCCTTGCATCACGTCCGCTCACGCGGGGATGTCCCCGTACTCGGCCACCGCCTCGGAACGGCCGACGTACTCGACGCCGCGCGCCATTCCCTGCGCCGCCAGGTTGCGGAACGCCGTGGAACTGCTGTCCCACATGAGTTCCACCGTGCCGGTGGGGCCGTTTCGCTGCTTGGCCACGATCACCTCCGCCACGTTGGCGCGGTTGGGGTTGGCCTCGAGCCAGTTGGGATCCTGCTTGTGGTAGTAGGCCTCGCGGTGGAGCATCATCACCACGTCGGCGTCCTGCTCGATGGAGCCCGACTCGCGGAGGTCGCTCATGCGCGGCCGATGGCCTTCGCGGCCCTCCGCCTGGCGGTTGAGCTGGCTCAGGCAGATGACCGGGACATCCAGCTCGCGCGCCATGGCCTTGACGCCGCGGGAGATCTCGCTCACTTCCACCTGGCGGCTCTCGACGCGCGTGCCCGAGCTCATGAGCTGCAGGTAGTCGATGACGATGGCGTCGATGTTGAACTTCTCCTTCAGGCGGCGCGCCTTGGAGCGCATCTGGAGGAGGGTCATGCCCGGGGAGTCATCGATGTAGATCGGCGCGGACGAGAGGCTCTCGCAGGCGCCCATGATCCGCTGCCATTCCTCGCGCGACAGCATGTTCTTGCGCAGCTTCTGGCCGTCCACGCCGCCCTTGGCGCAGAGGATGCGCTGCACCAGCTGCTGCTTGCCCATTTCCAGGCTGAAGAACGCAACGCCGTTGGACGCGGACGCCATGTTCTCGGTGATGTTCAGCGCGAACGCGGTCTTGCCCATCGAGGGACGCGCCGCCAGGATCACCATCTCGCCCTTCTGCAGGCCGCTCAGCATCTCGTCGAGCTCGTCGAAGCCGGTGGGCACGCCGGTGACGTGCTTGCCCTCGTTGCGCTCGAGCGTGCGGATGGTCTCGTCGAGGATGTCGCGCAGCGCGGAAGCGGCGCGCGCCTCGCGGCGCTGCGCGATCGCGAAGATCCGCGCCTCGGCCTCGCCGAGCGTGAGCACCGGGTCCTGGCGCGACTGGTGCGCATCCACCAGGATCTCGCCGGCCGCGCGGATGAGTTCGCGCAGCGTGGCCTTCTCGCGGACGATGCGCGCGTATTCCGGCGCGTTGGCTGCGGTGGCGACGCCTTCCGCAAGATCCATCAGGTAGGCGGAACCGCCCACGTCGTCGAGGACGCCGTGGTCCTTCAGGCGCTGCACCAGCGAGACGATCTCCACCGTCGCGGTGGTGTCGTAGAGCGACACCATGTGCTGGAAGATGGTGGCATGCCCGGCCTTGGCGAAGTCGTCGGGCTGGCTCACGATGCCGATGACGTCGGAGATCACCTTGGGATCGACGATCATCGCGCCCAGCAGGCTCATCTCCGCCTCGGGGGCGGCGGGCGGAAGCGCCGAGAAGAGGCGAGCGACCTCGGCGGGATCGGCCACCGTGCGACGCACGGCATCGCGCCGGCGGTTGGAGCGGTCACCCGGGCGGGCGGCATCGCCGCGACCGTTCGACCCTGTCTGCTCTTCCATGGCTCTGCTGCTCCTGTCGGGAACCGGGTCCCGCGTCGCGCGAACGCATCACGCGCGCAACGTGCGTTCGATCACTCTTCGCCGCCGGCAGCGCCGACCAGCTGCGGCACGGCGGTGCCGCCATCCACGCAGTGCTTCATCAGGCGTCCCACGCGGAAGCGCGCGGTGCGCTTGGCGGGAACGGTGACGCGCTCGAGGGTCTTGGGGTTCTGCGCAACGCGCTCGGCGCGCTCACGCACGTCGAAGACGCCGAAGTCGCGGAACTCCAGGCGGTTGCCCTTGCCCAGCTCGTTGATGATCTCGTCGAGGAACCCCTGGACCACGCGACGCACGTCCTGACGCTTGAGCCCGGACTGCTCGGCGATGCGCTCGATCAGTTCCTTCTTGGTGACGGTCGACATGGGTGCCTCCTGGTATGCGTGGGAGCGGGCAATCAGCGCCCGCATCGTGGGGTGCAGTATGGAAACGACCGCGGGTCCAGTCAAGCAACGAATGGCGCAAGTGCGCAGATTGCAACGGTTTGTAGTCGCGGAGTTGACAGGCTGTCCCCCGAACGTGCGCCGGGGCGCGAATAACACCCTGTCAGTTCTCCCGAGAAACGGCTCCGGCTCCCAGCCGCCCAAGCGCGTGCCGCACGAGGGCCTCGCCGTCGAGGAAGTCGATCCCCGCACGAACCACCAACCATTCCACCCCCGGCGGATCAAGGAACAGCCGTCCGAACTTCGCCCAGTCCTTCCCCGAGCAGAGGACCGCAGCGTCCTCCTGGCGCGCGCGCACCACGATGCGCTCCACGTCGGCGGCGGTGAACGCGTGATGGTCGCGGAAGCGGATGTCGTCCGCGATGCGCGCGCCGTGCGCCGCCGCATCCGCAACGAACGCGTCCGGATGCGCAAGCGCCGTCGCCACCACCACGCGCTTCCCGGCCAGCGCGGACAACGGCATGTCATGCCCACCCGCACCGTGGCGCTCGATGCGCATCCATGCGTGACGCGTCCACGCAACGGGCGGCCGGCCATGCAGCATCTCGATGGATCTCGCCAGCACCGGGTCCACTCGTTCGGCACGGGTCACCACCACCATGCCCGCGCGCCGCAGCGCGGAAGCGGGTTCGCGCAGCCAACCCGCTGGCAGCAGCGCGCCGTCGATCGCCGGACGCGTGGCATCCACCAGCACGATGTCGAGGTCGCGCGCGATGCGCCGATGCTGGAATCCATCGTCAAGCACGACGCAATCGATGCGCGGATCCTCCGCCCGCGCCTGCGCGATCGAGGCCACGCGGTCGGCACCCACGGCAAGCGGCACGCCCGGGAGCATCGCACGGTATTCCTCGGCTTCGTCGGAGATCCCATCGCGCGCGCCGTAGCCGCGGAGCGCGATCGCAGGCCGATGTCCCGAGGAAACCAGCGTCTCCGCACACCAGCGCACGAACGGGGTCTTGCCCGTGCCTCCCACCGACACGTTGCCGACGCTGATCACCGGGACGCCGACGCGCTCCGCCGTCCGCATGTCCCACATCGCATTGCGCGCGCGCACGCCCACGCCGTAGGCCAGTGCCGCAACGTGCGCGAGCGGCGCAAGTGCCGGATGCAGGGGACCGGAGGCAGTCATGCGCCACGCCCCCTCGAGAGGAGCGGGAGCACGAGCCGCGAGGGAAGCCCCATCACGGTCTCGGGATCGCCGTCGCAACGCAGCGGCCATCCGGCGGCCACGCAGTCGGAATAGTTGTAGCCCCCTGCCTTGCCGCGCCACGCGTCGGCGTCCAGGTGGCGGGCAAGCGCTTCGGAATCCAGCGCGCCCAGCGACACGGTCGCGGAATCGGCGAAGATGCTCCGCGCCCCCGAGGCCCGGTCAACGAGGCACACGCCGGTGACCACGTCATGCGAGCGGGATTCGAACGACCGGATCATGCGCTCGGCCGATTCACAATCGGCGGGTTTTCCGATCACCTCACCCTCGCGAACGCACATCGTGTCCGCGGCCAGCACCCAGCGAGGGCCCCCGCTCCCGAAGCGCGCGATCGCTTCCGCCAGCACCTGCCGCGCCTTGAACCATGCCAGGCTCATCACGTATCGGCCCGGGTCGCTGCCGTCCGCCGGCGCGTCGGCATCGTCGATGGATGGCACCAGCACCGCGAACCCGATGCCCGCCGCAGCGAGGATCTGTGCGCGGCGCGGCGACCCACTGGCAAGGATGACGTGCGATTCGGGCATGCAGCCGCGCGGTGCGCGAGGCGGGGCGAGTATAGTTCCACGCCCGACCACTCCCGGGCCGGCCGACGCACCACGATGCCCGATCCAGCGCCAAACCCGAACGATTCCCGCGGTGCCACGGACCGCGCGAGGCTCGGCACCACCATGGCCGGCGCCAGCGCGCGGCACTCGGTGGAGACGCTGATCGGCCGCGCCGCCGTCGAGCGCGGCATGGCCACGCGCGAGCAGGTGCTGTCCGCGTTCGAGGTGCTGAAGGCATTTCCGAAGGAAGAGCGTGCCGCGAACTTCGTGCAGGTGTTCGTGCAGCGCGGCGTGCTGAGCGCCGAGCAGATCGAGCAGCTCCGCGGCTGGGTCTCGGAGGACGAGTCCCCGGCGGCGAAGTCCGGCTCGGGCATGGCCGCACCGGCCGTGTCCTCGGCGCAGATGATCCCCGGCTTCGAGATCATCAAGAAGCTCGGCGCGGGTGCCATGGGAACCGTGGTCCTGGCCAAGCAGCTCAGCCTCGACCGGATGGTGGCCATCAAGCTCCTCCCCAAGAAGTTCGCGAGCGACGCGCAGTACATCGACCGCTTCTACAAGGAAGGCCGCGCTGCGGCGCGCCTCAACGATCCGAACATCGTTGGCGCGTACGACGTCGGCCAGGCCCCGGGCGGCGAGTACTTCTTCGTGATGGAGTTCATCGACGGGGACACCGTCTTCGACCGCATCCAGGCGAAGAGGCGCATCCCCGAGCGCGAGGCGATCCACATCGCGCGCCAGGCGGCGAGCGCCCTCAAGCACGCGCACGAGAAGGGCTTCATCCACCGCGACGTGAAGCCGAAGAACCTGATGATCAACAAGGGCGGCGTCGTCAAGCTCGCCGACCTCGGACTTGCACGGGCCGGGGGGGACACTGCGGCCGCCAGCGAGGAAAAGGGCAAGATCTTCGGCACTCCGTACTACATCTCGCCGGAGCAGATCCGCGCCCGGGACGTCACGCCCGCCACCGACATCTACGGGCTGGGCGCCACGCTCTACCACATGGTCACCGGCCGCGTCCCCTTCGACGGCACCGCCCCGAAGGAAGTGATGCAGAAGCACCTGCGCGATGCGCTGGTGCCGCCCGACCAGATCGCCACCGACCTCTCCGGCGGACTCTCGATGATCATCGAGATGATGATGGCCAAGGATCCGCGCGAGCGCTACCACTCCGCGGACGACCTGATCGAGGACCTCGACCACGTTGCCGAAGGCGAATCACCGGTGCACGCGCGCCCCAAGTTCGATCCCCCCGCCGCGGGCGGCATGGACGGTCTGGGAGGTCCCTCGGATGGGCAGGTGGCCATCGCCTCTGTGCCGCGCGCGCCCAGCCCGTGGTCGACGACCATGGGGATCGTCATCCTCGCCCTGCTGGGCGTGAGCGTGGTGGCGAACCTGGTGATGGTCGCGATGCTGCTGGCGCGGCGCTGACCGCGACGTTCCGCACCGCTCGGCCTCGTGCGACTCAGCGCACTTCCACAAGCAACTCGATCTCGACGCTCGCGCCGAGAGGCAGCGCATTGGTGCCGACGGCCGCGCGCGCATGGCGCCCCGCCTCGCCGAAGAGCTGCTGCAGGAGCTCGCTTCCGCCGTTGGCGACCTTCGGCTGGTCGGTCCAGCCGTTGTCGGACTGGATGAAGGCGCCCACGCGCACCACGCGCACCACGCGCGAGAAGTCGCCGCCGATCTGGTCCCCGAGCACGGCCAGGCCGTTGAGGACGCACTGGCGGGCCGCCGCCTGGGCCGCCTCGAACGAGCACACGGAGGGAACCGGCCCGGTGGCCATGAGCTGGCCGTCCTTCATCGGGAGCTGACCCGAGATGTAGACGAGGTTCCCCGAGCGGACGGCCGGCACGTAGGCGGCCACGGGCTTGGGGGCGGGCGGGAGGGTCAGGCCGAGCGCGGAGAGCTGCTGTTCGAAGGTCATGGCCGCATCGTAAGGAGGGGCACGCCTCGCCGGGGGCCCGTCCGTTATTGGATGTCGGAGTGAAGAATTTCAGGGAATCGGTGCCGGCAGGCGCCACCCATGGAACCCCACGGCCCGTATCTTTCTCTTGGACACGCAGCGCGATTGCGCCGCCTGCCCGACATCCCGACGCGCCTGGAGCCACACGTGCCCCGGCTCACCACTCGATGCGGCATCCCCCGCGTCCTGCCACGCAGGACGGTCCCAGATGGGACTTCACGGAACATGAACTGATGCCATTCCTTCGCCGCATCACTGGTACCCGGCACACCCGGAACCCCGCGGACGACCCGTCCTGACCGACGACGACGCCTGCCCCCGAAGGCCCAGATGCCCGTGCAGTCTGCCGACTGCCGCCCGACGCTCGCCGTCGGGCGTGCAACGGTCGTCATTCACCGCACCCGGCATCCCCCATGCGCACCGCAATCTGCCTTGCAGATGCCCCGCGGGCGTCGGCGCTCCAACGCCGACACCCCCGGGACATCACGAAGGGTGGCCCACAGGCCACCGGCGAAGTTCACAAAGTCCGCGCGTGCGGGCCGCCGAGACCGAGAAGTCGTGCTCACTGCTACAGGAGAGACTGACCCATGAAGAAGCGTGCATTTACGCTGGTCGAGCTGCTGGTGGTCGTTGCCATCATCGCCCTGCTCGTCGGCCTGCTGCTGCCGGCGCTGGCAAAGGCCCAGCAGACCGCCAAGACCGTCAAGGACTCGAACCAGATCAAGCAGATCCATACCGCCATGGTGGGTCGCGCCAACGAGTCCAAGGGCAAGATGCCCACCCCCGGCCTGATCAACCGCCTGTCCTACAACGGCCAGCAGATCCCCGGCGAGGGCGAAGAGGACTTCGCGCAGAACAAGACGCAGAACCTGTACTCGGCGTGCGTCGCGCAGCAGCTCTTCAACACCGACATCCTGATCGGCGCCACCGAGGTCAATCAGGTCGTCAAGCCGTACACCAACTACAACTACGCGGCCTACCGCCCGGCGACGGACGTGTACTGGGATCCGAACATGAAGGCCAAGATCGACGCCGCCCCCGGCGCCGACGAGTGCCACACGAGCTACGCGCACCAGATCCTCTGCGGCCTCCGCAAGTCCCAGCACTGGCGCAACAACCTCGACTCGGCACGCCCGCACTTCTCGACGCGCGGCGTCAAGAACGGCGTTGTCACCGGTGACGACTACGAGCAGAGCCCGACGCTCCGCCTCCACGGTCCGCAGAAGACCTGGGAAGGCAACGTCTGCTTCGGCGACACCCACATGGAGTTCGTCGAGACCTTCCGCCCGGACGGCGTGTTCTACGAGTGCGGCACCTACAACGGCGGCAACCTCTCGAAGGACAACCTGTTCCAGTGCGGCGGCACCACCCCGGCTGAGTTCACCGGCAACGGCTGCGTCGACGTGAACGCGACGAACGCTCCGCAGCCGTGGGCCGGCGGCGACGCCATGCTCGGCATCCACCCCAACACCCCGACGAAGTGGATCGCCATCCCGGTGTACGACAAGCGGGACGACCAGTGATCCCAGATCAACGGCATCAACACGAAGGAAACCACCACATGAAGAATGCACAGAACCGCAACGGCAGCAAGGGCTTCACGCTCGTCGAGCTGCTCGTCGTCATGGCGATCATCGCCCTGCTCCTCGGCCTGCTCCTGCCTGCCCTCGCCAAGGCCCGCGCCACGGCCCGCCAGGTGAAGGACCAGACCCAGGTCAAGCAGATCCACCAGGGCTGGCTCACGGCCTCCAACGACTCCGGAGGCGTGCTCCCGCTCCCCGGCGAGATCAACCGCGGCGGCACCGTGCCGGGCCGCGGCGACATCGACGAGATCCAGAACAACCACGCGAACCTGCACGGCGCCATGATCGGCCGTGGCTACGTGAACGCGCAGATCCTGGTCTCGCCCGCCGAGGTGAACTCGAAGGTGGTCGCGTGCGCGACCTACAACATGAACCGCATCAACCCGGCCACGGATTGCTACTGGGATCCGATCGACCAGGCGGGCGCGGGCTCCGGCGGCACCCTGCCGAACCCGGCAACGGGCTTCCGCGCGGACCTGACCACCCAGTGCAACACGTCCTACGCCGTCATGCCGCTCGACCCCGCGTCGCGCCGCAAGACCGAATGGCGCAACACGGGCAACTCGCGCTTCGCGATCATCGGCAACCGTGGTCCGAAGGCGGGCAATCCCACCAGCGCCGATTACACCAACTCCAAGACGCTGCTCATCCACGGCGGCTCGAAGGAATGGGACGGCAACATCGGCTACAACGACAACCACGTCGAGTACGGCCGGACGTTCTATCCCGAGAACGTGAAGCCGCTGAACCAGGCTTCATGCAGCGGCGGTGGCGCTGACCTGATCGTGAACTCGCTGTCGCAGGACAACATCTTCAAGAACGACACCGGCTGCCAGACCAACGCGAAGAAGAACGTCGACAGCGTGCTCTGGATCCAGAAGAAGTCGACCAACACCACGGCAACCGGCATCGTCACCGCCGATGCCTTCGATGGTGGCGACTTCTCCTGCTGGGACTGAGTTCGAACTGCAAGGTCCGACCTGCAAGCAGCAACCTTCCCGAGGCCGGCGCCAGTCGCCGGCCTCGGTGTTTTTCGGCGGGGATATCCTGCGGCCATGATCCGATGGGCAACCACGCGCATGCTTCGGGCGGTGATGGGGCTCGCGCTCGTAGCGCTCGCGGCGATCGCCGTGCCCGCGCGCCCTGCGCAGGCGCAGGCGCCTGCCATGGCCCCGGTGGCCGTCCCGGCCTGGCGCCAGGCCTCGCGCGTGGCGGTCGTCACCGTGCACGGGGAGATCGACGCGGTCACGCGGGCGAGCACGGAACGGCGAATCGCGGCGGCGGCCGCGGCCGGTGCCGGCGCCGTGGTGCTGGAGCTCGACACCCCGGGCGGCGACATGTACGCGACGCTCGAACTCTGCCTCTACCTGAAGGACCGCGCCACGGTGCCGGTCTGGGCCTGGGTGCATCCGAAGGCGTACAGCGCGGGGGCGATCATCGCGCTCGCATGCCGCGGCATCCTGGTCTCGCCGGGCGGCGCATTCGGCGACGCAGCGCCGATCTCGGTGATCCCGGGCCTCGGCCTGCAGCCGATGCCGGTGGCCGAGCGCGCGAAGATGGAGGCACCCGTGCTCTCCGAGGTGGTCGACAGCGCGCGCCGGCGAGGCTACGACGAGAACCTGGTGCGCGCCTTCGTGAGCGCGCCCGACGAGATCTGGCTGCTCGAGCGCAACGACCAGGGGGCCCGCATGTTCGTGGGCCGTCAGGAGTACCGCGAGGCCTTCGGCACCGATCCGCCGACGACCCGTGCAGCGGGCTCGGGGCGCGGCGAGTTCTCGCCCGGAGCACCGGCCGTGCCGTTCGTCGACCTCCGCCTCCGCCGCAGGGCGGACGAGGGACCGAGCAATCCGGCAGAGCGCGATGCGCAGGTCGAGTTCGAGCAGACGCGCCCGCCGGTGCGCGAGCGGCTCACCGCCGAGGGGGCACAGGACTGGCACGTCATCGCCCAGGTCGACGGCGCGGAGGAGCTGCTCGTCACCTATGCGCCGGAAGCCATCGCATTCGGGCTCGCGGAGCGCACCGTGGCCGACGACCGTGAGCTCGCGGCACACTTCGGCGCGCTGACGGTGACGCGCAGCGACGAGAACTTCGGCGATGCGCTGGTGCGGTTCCTCACCAGCTGGCCGGTGCGGCTCGTGCTCGTGATCGTCCTCCTGGGCGGGTTCTTCGTGGAGATCGCCGCGCCGGGCGTCGGCTGGTTCGGTGCGGCTTCCACGGCGGCGCTGGTGCTGCTTGTGGGCGCGCCGGCGCTCGGCGGCGTGAGCACATGGTGGCCACTGCTGGTGGTCGTGCTGGGGGCGCTGCTCGTGGTGATCGAGGTGTTCCTCATCCCGGGCGTCGGCCTCGTGGGCTTCCTTGGCGGCGCGTGCATCGTGGTGGGACTGGTCGCCAGCTTCCTGGACGCACCGATCGCCACCGAAGAAGGCCGTGGCGACCTCGCCACCGCCATCGGCATCGTCGCGGGCGGCGGGATCCTGGCGGTCGGTGCCGCATGGGCGCTGCTGCGGACGCTGCCTCGTTCGCCCTTCATGCGCGCCGCGGTGCTCGAAGCCACGGCCGGTGGCGTTGCAATGCCGTCGGCACCGTCGGCCGGGATGGTGGCGGTGGGCCGCAGCGGAATCGCCCTGACGCCGCTGCGCCCGGTGGGCAAGGCCGAATTCGGCGGTGCAATCGTCGAGGTGCAGGCCGTCGGTCCCTTCGTCGACGAAGGCACGCGGATCGTCGTGGTGCGATCCACGGCGTACGCTGTGGAAGTGGAAGAGGACAGGCGAACAGCATGATGACCGCGCTCACGATGCTCGCAGAAGCCGGCACCGTCGCGGGCGGTGACCAGTCCGCGTGGATCGCGGCAGGGTTCATCCTGCTCGCAGCCGGATTGGTGCTCGGCGTCCTGGAGATCTTCGTTCCGACGGGCGGCCTGCTCGCCGCGGCCACCGCCATCTGCTTCGTGGCGTCGATCGTGATGTTCTTCCTGCACGGCGCGCTCTGGGGATTCGCCGCGCTGCTCGCCTACTCGGCAGGCGCGCCCTTCGCGGTGGTGTTCGCCTTCCGCATGTGGACGCGCACCCCGATTGCCCGCAAGATGGTGCTCGGGGGCACGCAGGCGGGCATGCAGGGCGAGGACGGCCCCGCACCTGCACCGAGCGCGCCGGGCGCGGTCGCCGTCGGCACCGAGGGCACCGCCGAGACCACGCTGCGCCCGGTGGGAATGGTGCGTTTCGGCGAGCTGCGCGTCGAGTCGGTGGCCGAGATGGGGATGATCGAGGCCGGCACCGCCGTGACGGTGGTGGAGTCCACGCCGCTCCGCGTGGTGGTGCGGGCCCGCGGATAGCATCCCGCGCATGCAACCGAACTTCGCAACCGGAATGGTCG
>Ga0209088_10001387_pt1 | contig 15673 bp, 13 predicted proteins | sample S_140625_EF_Meta_FD_187324 | JGI IMG/M metagenome (GOLD analysis project Ga0209088, IMG submission 187324) | Freshwater microbial communities from Lake Simoncouche, Canada to study carbon cycling - S_140625_EF_MetaG (SPAdes) (version 2) | ecosystem: Environmental > Aquatic > Freshwater > Lake ... | reverse complement strand
CAAGGGCGTGGTCGCACGTCTCCGTGCCGGGGCGTGCGGCGGCGAACTTCACCATGTCCGCCGAGCGCAGGAACGCGCCGATGGTGCGCTCGTGCTCGCCGGCCAGGTCCGGGTGGTGCGCGGCCTCTCGCAGGAACTCCTGCGTGGTGCGGTCGGGCGCCGCGATCGCGAAGCGTCGTTCCACGTACGCACGCACGACGTCGGAGAGCCGCACGAAGAAGCCTTCCACTTCGCCGCGCTCGGGCAGGCGCTCCTGCTCAAGTCGCGCCAGTTCGAGCATCGCCCATTCGCCGGCGGGAAGCTCGGGTACGGGGGCATCGGGTGCGCGCCGCGACATCAGCTTCCAGATGGCGACGCCGCCCGCGACGACCGCGGCCGCCGCAATGGCCCACCACCACCACGGGCGTCCGCCGATGTCGACCGGCCCGCGGATGCCGGATGCCAGCTCGGTGAGCGGCATGTCGTCGCCAAGGAGCGAGGTCAGCGTGACCGATGCCGCGGGGATCTTGGCGGTGAGGGTCTTGCCGTCCGCGTCGGTGGCGGAGACTTCCATCGCCGGCACCTCGAGGCTGCCTGCATCCCACGCCACCAGGTCCGCCGCCAGCAGGGTCTCGCCGGGTGATGCCGTGCCGCCCTTCACGGGGCGCACGTCGAAGGCCCCGGCGGTGTCGCCGAGGCTCGGCATGCGCACCGACATCCCTGCGGGCGCGGTGGCGGTGATCCGCAGGGTGATCGGCTCGCCCGGCTGCCATGCCTTGGCGTCAAGCGTCCGCGTCACGCGCAGTTCGCCGTCGGCGGCCTGCTGCTCGACGCGTGCCTGTGCGGGTGCGCGTTCGGTGGCGCGCTGCGCCGGTGCGCGCTCCGTGGCGCGGGGCGCATTCGATGCTGGCTTCGCGTCGGTCTGCGCTGCAGCCGTGCCGCCGACGACGAGCGACGCGCAGAGGAACACGGCGATGCACTTCCTCATCGCGCCCTCCTGGATTCGCGGCGGCGGAAGAACGCCGTCAGCGGTTCCACGAAGTCGCCGCCGGTCTCCACGCGGATGGCTTCCGAACGCATCCGGCGCAGCGTGTCGTCAAGCAACGCATCGTCCGCGGCCGAGAGCCGCATGAAGCGCTCGCGCACGGCGCGGGAGCCGAGGTCCACGGTGACGCGCTCGCCGGTCTCCTCGTCCACGAATTCCGCGAGGCCGATCGCCGGCAGCTCGCGCTCGCGGCGGTCGCGGACCATGACCGGGATCACGTCGTGCTTCATGCGCGCGATCCGCAGCGCGTCCTCCCACGGTTCGCCGCCCTTGGCGGATGTTCCGTTGGAACGCCAGTCGCTGATGACGAAGAGCACCGAGCGGCGGCTGAGCAGGCGATTCGCCTCGGCCAGCGCCGCGCCGATGTCAGTGCCGCGGTGCGCGGGCTCGAACGCCAGCAGGTCGCGCACGATGCGCAGCACGTGGCGCGGGCCCTTGCGCGGCGGCACCACGCGCTCCACGCGGTCGGTGAAGCAGACGAGGCCCACGCGGTCGTTGGAGCGGATGGCGCTGAAGGCCAGGGTGGCCGCGATCTCCGCCGCCAGCTCCCGCTTGAGCTGCGCGTGCGAGCCGAAGGAGAGCGAGCCGCTCAGGTCCACCGCCAGCATGACGGTGAGCTCGCGCTCCTCGCGGAAGAGCTTGACGTGCGGGAAGCCGGTGCGCGCGCTCACGTTCCAGTCGATGGAGCGCACGTCGTCGCCGTACTGGTACGGACGCACCTCCTCGAACTCCATGCCGCGTCCCTTGAACGCGGAACGGAATTGGCCGGCCAGCACGTCGCTCACCAGGTGAGACGTGCGGATCTCGATGCGGCGGACCTTGCGGAGGAGCTCGGACGTCTGCATGGCGCGTCAGGCCGGTTCAGGGAACGGGAACGTGCTCGAGGAGCGCGCGGACCACGTCGTCGGAGGTCTTCTCGAGCGCCTCGGCCTCGTAGCTGAGGCCCAGGCGGTGACGGAGCACGGCGGGCGCCACGTCCTTCACGTCCTGCGGGACCACGAAGCCGCGGCCGTCGAGGAACGCCTTGGCGCGCGCTGCCTGCGCAAGGGCGAGCGTGGCGCGCGGCGATGCGCCGTACTGCACCAGGTCCTTCACCGGCACCTTGAAGGCGGCCGGATCGCGGCTCGCCACCACCAGCGACACGATGTAGTCCTTGATGCTGTCGTCCACGAAGATCTCGTCCACGATGGCGCGCGCCGCGCGGATCTGCGCCGGCTCCATCACGGGCTTCACGCTCAGCTTGGTGGTGGTGCGCGACATGCGGTCGAGGATCTGGCGTTCCTCGGTGCGTGTGGGGTAGGTGATCACGAGCTTCAGGAGGAAGCGGTCCACCTGCGCCTCGGGCAGCGGGTACGTGCCTTCCTGCTCGATGGGGTTCTGCGTGGCAAGCACCAGGAACGGGTCGTCCATGCGGAACGTCTCGCCGCCGATGGTCACCTGGCGCTCCTGCATGGCCTCGAGCAGCGCGCTCTGCACCTTGGCGGGCGCGCGGTTGATCTCGTCGGCCAGCACGATGTTGGCGAACACCGGTCCCTTCTTCACGCTGAACTCGTGCGTGGCCGGGCTGTAGACCATGGTGCCGATCAGGTCCGAGGGCAGGAGGTCGGGCGTGAACTGGATGCGGTGGAAGCTGGTGCGCAGGGCCGCCGCGAGCGTCGACACCGCGGTGGTCTTCGCCAGTCCGGGCACGCCTTCGATGAGGACATGGCCGTTGCACAGGAGCCCGATGACAAGGCCCTCGAGCAGCTCGTGCTGCCCGACGATGACCTGCTGCAATTCCTGGCGGAGGAGCGCGAACGGCGGGTGCGCCGCCTTGACCTTCTGCTCGATGGCACCGATGTCCTGCTGGGTGATGGTTGGCATGTGCTTGGTGTCTCCGAAAGATGCGCCGCACGGCGCGGTGGCTTGACGATGAGGGGTATCAGGATATTTCCGGGAGCCCCGGCTTTCACGCATTCATGCGGGCGGCCACCGGAAGGCGGTGCCGGTGGGATCCCGCGCGTCACCACTCGTAGGCGTGCACCACGGCCTGGGTACCGGAACGTGCGTGCCCCGCCTCCGCAAGCGCTGCATAGGTGCGCTCGGCGGCGGTGGCACAGGGGAGGTTGAGGCCCATGGAACGCGCCTCATCGAGCGCGATACGAAGGTCCTTGAGGAAGTGTTCGATGAAGAACCCGGGTGCGAAGTCATTTTTCAGGATCCGGGGCGCCAGGTTCGCCAGCGACCAGCTGGCGGCCGCCCCGCCGCCCACGGACTGGAGGACGGTTTCCGGGTCCAGCCCGGCACGCTTGGCATAGGAGAGGGCCTCGGCCATCCCGAGCATGGTGCCGGCGATCAGGAGCTGGTTGACCATCTTGGTGTGCTGGCCAGCGCCGGCTTCGCCTTGGCGCACCACCGTCTTGCCGACGCGGGCCAGGATGGGCTGGGCCGCTGCGAAGGCCGCTTCCGAGCCGCCGCACATGATGGAGAGGGTGGCGTTGCGGGCGCCGATGTCGCCGCCGGAAACCGGGGCGTCCAGGCAGTGGATGCCGCGCTCGGCAGCCCGGGCGGCGAGTTGGCGAGCCAGGGCAGGGCCGCTGGTGGTGAAGTCGATGAGGAGCGCGGGGGTGTTCTTGGCAGCCAGGGTGCCGCTGGAGCCCAGGTGCACGGATTCCACGTCCGCGGGATAGCCAACCATCGAGCACACGATCGATGCCTGCTCCGCCGCCTCCCGGGGCGAATTGGCCCAGGTGGCGCCCTGCGCCAGCAGCGCCTCGGCGCGTTCGCGGGTGCGGCTGAAGAGAATGACGGGGTGTCCCGCCGCCAAGAGGTGTCCTGCCATGGAGCGCCCCATGACGCCCGTTCCGATCCAAGCAATGGTGGCCTGCGACATGCCGGAAGCCTAGCCGTGCGCCCGCTGAGGTGCCGATAAGCGAACGGGACGTTCCCCTTGCATGCATGGGGTTCTCCGCTACACTGCCCGACTCGGCGCAGTCAGTCTGCGCGAGGAGAACACCATGTCGAACACCGCTTCCGCCAACACCGTCCACTACACGATCACTGCCGTCCCGCAGGAGGCTCGCCGCAAGCAGACCCTCCTCCGCCTGATGCGCATGAACCCCGGTGTGCAGGGCGCGCTCAACCGCCTCAAGCGCGAGCGCCTCCGCAGCGGCAACCGTCGTTGCGCACGCGCCGGCCGCATCTGGCTGGCCCGCGAGGAGTGCACGCGCGTGGTGTTCGTCGAGAAGGGTGCCCAGTTCACGCTCCGCATGACCCCGCAGATCGCGGCGGACGTGAAGAGCGTGGAGAAGTACCTCCAGGCGAAGGCGGGCTGATCGCCCTCCGGCGACTCCCCAGCCATGACGATCTTCTTGGCCCTGTGTGCGGGACTGGGACTCTCGGCGGCCTGCGGCCTCCGGGTCTTCCTTCCGCTCTTCGTCGCTGCCGTGGCTGTCCGTGCCGGCGGCCTGTCCGTTGGTTCGCAGTTCGACTGGCTGGGTTCGAACGCCGCGATCGTGGTCTTCGGCACTGCCACGGCCGTCGAGATCGTCGGCTTCCTGATCCCCTGGGTTGACCACGTCCTGGACCTGCTTGCGGCGCCGTTGGCTGCCATTGCCGGTTCCGTGCTCATGTGCAGCCAGCTGCTGACCCTCTCCGTCACCTCCGTTGACGGCTCCGCAGTGGAGCCCCTCCTGAACCCTGCGGTGGCGTGGTCGCTCGGCATCATCGTCGGCGCTGCCACGGCCTCGGGCGTGGAGGCCGCCTCGATCGCCGGCCGCCTCTCGAGCTCCGTGCTGACCATCGGCTGGCTGAACCCGATCTACGGGATGATCGAGACCGCGCTGGCGTTCATCGTCACGCTCGGCGCCATCTGGATTCCTGTCGTCGTTGGCGGCATTGTCCTGCTCATGCTCCCGGTGGTGCTCTTCGCGATCTGGCGCATCTTCGCCTGGCGCAGCAAGCAGCGCCGTGCGCGCGAGGAAAAGCTGCGGCACGCGCGTGAGCGCATCGCCTATTCGATTTCCCACCACAACGAGCGCGTTGCCGGCGCGCCGCACGACGGCCCCGGCCCTTCGACGCCGGCCTGACCCGCGCAGGTGCGCCCGGAAGGGTGCCCGATTGCGCCGATCGCCCGAATCCTGGTCCACCCAATGCCGGACTTCGACGCACTCTGCCGCGACTTCTGCGTCAACCAGAAGCTTGCACTGAAGATGGACCTGCCCGCCGCCCGCGAGCCGGTGCTCGACCTGTTCGGTCGGCTCCGCAAGGACATGCCGCGGCTCTCCAACCTGCAGCGCTACCCGGACGGCGAGGTGGCCCTCGAGTCGCCCGAGGACGAGCGCGACTTCCTGTGGGTGGCCATGCGCCAGACCTCGCTGAAGAGCGGCTGGGTGAACCCCGGCACGCTGCAGGAGGCGTACCGCATGCACCGCACGGTGCTCGACGTGGCCCCGTACTTCCTGTCCATCAGCCCGCTCGACGTGGACCACCTGGAGCTGGTCTATGCCTTCGACTTCGACTGCTCGGGAAACCGCGACGAAGTGGTGATGGACGCGCTGCTCGGCGGCTCGCCGCTCGGCGACTTCGCGGAGAGCACCACCGACACGGTGATCGATTCGCAGCCGTTCATGGCGATTGCGCTCTCCGATTCGCCGGAGATGCACGTCTACCTGGAAGTGAAGACCCGGCTTCCGCGCGGGGAGCTCACCGCCTCGCGCGAAGGGCTCGAGCCGCTCAGCGTCATGCTCACCGTGCGGCGCACGGGGCCGGTGAAGTCGCTCGCCGACCTGCCCACGCACCTGGCAGCGCTCTCTGGCCACGGCGAACGCCTGGTGGAGCAGCGGCTGATCCCGCGCGTGCTCATGCCGCTGCGTGAACGCATCGACCGGCAGTGAGCGCGGGGCGTGCAGCGACGGCGCCCATCCGGAGGCCGATCCTCGGATCGAATTGGTGGTCCCGCGTGGCGGTCAGCTCGCGCGCATGATCCAGCGCACCAGTGCGTCGGTGTCGGAGAGGTCCGCCACCACCAGGTCCCCGCCGGCGGCGCGGAGCTGGTCCACGGTGAAGTGGCCGGTGGCCACCGCGATCACGCGCGCGCCCGAGGCATGCGCGCAGTCGACGTCGGCCGGCGTGTCGCCGATGATCACCACGTCCTGCGGAGCCACGGGCCTTCCGTGCAGCTCCTGGTAGCGGCGCATGGCCACGGGCACCAGGCTGCGGCGGTCGTGGCCGTCGTCGCCCCAGGCGTTGACGATGAAGTGCCGCGGGTCGATGCCCGCGTGGCGCACCTTGAGGTGGCCGGTGTGCTCGTAGTTGCCCGTGAGGAGGCCGATGGTCAGCCCGGGCACCGCGAGGGTCGCATCCACCAGTTCCTTGGCGCCGGGGTAGCGCTGCACGGTGTTGTTCTCCGCCAGGCGCCGGTCGAGGTGCTCGCCGTAGGTGCGGCGGAAGTTCGCGTGCGAGGCGTCGTCGGTGGGATAGCCGTGGATCCTCGAGAGGTCACGCCAGATGAGCGTGTCGAGGCGGCCATGGATCTCGATCTGCTTGAAGTCGGGCTCGATGCCGTGCAGCTCGCGCAGCGTGGTCGTCATGGCGTGCACGCCCGCGCTCAACGAGTGGAGCAGGGTGCCGTCGATGTCGAAGAGAACGAGCATGGGGGCGTGATCAGGAGACGGCGGCGCAGACCTTGCGGGCCGCTTCGGCGAGGTCGGTGGCCGACTGCATGGTGGGGAGCTCGGCGCGCGCGGCGTCGAGGATCAGGCGGGCCTCCGCCACGTTGGTGCCCTCGAGGCGCACCACGAGCGGGACCTTGAAGCCCACGGTCTTTGCTGCGGCCACGATGGCGCGCGCGATGCGGTCGCACTGCATGATGCCGCCGAAGATGTTGACCAGGACCCCCTTCACCTTGGCATCGGAGAGGATGATGCGGAAGGCTTCCGTCACCGCCTGCTCGCTGGCGCCGCCGCCGACGTCCAGGAAGTTGGCAGGGTCACCGCCGTGGAGCTTGATGATGTCCATGGTGCTCATGGCGAGGCCCGCGCCGTTCACCAGGCATCCGATGTTTCCGTCGAGGGCCACGAAGTTCAGCTCGAATTCGCGCGCCTTCATCTCCGAGGCGTTCTCCTCCGAGGGGTCGAACATGGCGCGCAGGTCCGCGTGGCGGAACATGGCGTTGTCGTCGAAGTTGAACTTGGCGTCGATGGCGATGACCTGCCCGTCGGGGAACGCGGCGCTTGCAGGCGTCACCACCAGCGGGTTGATCTCGGCCAGCGTGGCGTCCTTGGCCAGGTAGAGCGTGGCCAGCTTCATCATGGTGTCGGCGGCCTGTGCCACCTGCTTGCCCTTGAAGCCGAGCGCGAACGCCACCTCGCGCGCCTGGTAGGCGGCCAGGCCGGTCAGCGGATCGAGGGCCACCTTGATGATCGCCTCGGGGCGCGTGGCGGCGATGTGCTCGATCTCCACGCCGCCCTCGGCGCTGGCGATGAGCGTGTTGGTCTTGCGGGTGCGGTCCATCACGATCGCCAGGTAGTACTCCTTGGCGATGTCGACGCCGGAGGCCACCAGCAGGCGCTTGACCTCCAGGCCCTCGGCCGGGGTCTGCGGGCTCACCATGCGGTTGGAGAGCATGAACTTCGCTGCCGTCTCCGCCTCCTCGGCGGTCTTGCAGACCTTGACGAAGCCGGCCTTGCCGCGGCCGCCCGCGTGGACCTGGGCCTTCACCACCACGATGCCGGAGCCGGCGGCGAAGAGGCGCTTGGCCTCGGCGGCGGCATCGGCAACGGTCTCGACCATCTTGCCCGGGGGGACGGGGATGCCGAAGTCTGCGAGGAGCTGGCGAGCCTGGTATTCGTGGATCTTCATGGTGTTCTTCCTGCTGCCGCGTACCGCGGCCGGGGTGCAAAGTGTACGGGATCAGCGTGCGCCGGTTCGTGCTGCGGCGCGGGCCTTGACCCACTCGAGGACGATGGGCATCAGGCTCAGCAGCACGATTCCGATGACGAACTTCTCGAAGTGCCGCTGCACGAACTCCAGGCGCCCGAGCGTGTAGCCCGCGCCGAGGAGCGATCCCACCCAGAGCAGCGCGCCGGCCACGCTCCAGGCAAGGAACCGCTGGTAGGGCATCTGCCCGACGCCCGCCACGAAGGGAGCGAACGTGCGGACGATGGGAACGAAGCGCGCAATCACCACGGCGCGCCCGCCGTGACGCGCGAAGAACGCCTGCGTGCGGTCCAGGTGCTCGCGCTTGAGCCAGCGGAAGCGGCCGCTGAAGGCGATCGGGCCGATGAGCCGGCCGAGGCGGTAGTTGAGGTTGTCCCCGAGGAACGTGGCCCCCATGAGGACCGCGCCGAGCGTCCAGACGGAGATGGCAGGTTCCTTGCCGGCATCGTGGGCCACCGACTCGACGGTGGCGCAGACGGCGCCCGCGGAGAAGAGCAGGCTGTCGCCCGGGAGGAACGGCGTGACCACGAGGCCCGTCTCGCAGAAGACGATGAGCCCCAGCATCGCGTAGGTCAGCCCGCCACCGAGCGCCTCGACCACCTGCGCCAGGTTCTCGCGCAGGTGCGCCGGGTCGGTGACGAGCTGCCAGAGGCTGTCGAGGAAGGGGTGGGCTTCGGCGAGCATGGGGATCATGGCGCGGAGGCTATGGGCAAGTCCGCAAGTGCAACGACCTGGCCGTTGGGGCCAGGTCGTTGCGATCAGCGGACGGGGCGGGATTCGAACCCGCGGTACAGGGAATACCCCGTACACCGGTTTAGCAAACCGACGCCTTCAGCCACTCGGCCACCCGTCCAGGGTGCGGGAGGCGGAGTCTATCAGAGCGGGCGGGTGCGTTCCACGGCCTGATTGCGTGTGGGCTGCGCTTCAGGCGGCTTCGGCTGTGCTTCAGGGCGAATCGTAGAGCTCGAGGATCCCGGTTGGGGAGTCGTACGAGGCGCCCGGCAGGCCGGCGAGCGCAGGCACCGAGGACGTGCAGTAGGCCATGCGGCCGAGCTCGAAGCTGGCCAGGAGCAGGGCGGGACTGCCGGCGGCGGCGGCGCCCGCGGGACGCAGGGAGACATGGGTCCATCGTCCGCGCCGCTGGACATCGACGGTGATCGGCGCGGTGATGGCAACCGGGGTGCGGACGCCCGCGCGATCGATGGTGGCGATGCACGTGGCGTGCGGATGCGCGGCAGCGGCAGGCCATTCGCATTCAAGGTGCAGCGCAGCGCTCGCGTAGCAGCTCTTGCCTTGCAGCACGCCGGCACTGGCGGTCCACGCGATCTCGATGCGTGCGAGTGCAGTGCGCGGCGATGGCACACTCACGGAACGTGCGGGGGGAGCGATGGTCATCGCATGGCCTCGAGTGCGGCGAACAGCTGTCCGATGCTCTGGCGCTCCGCGTGGAGGTAGTGCTCGGCGAGTGAATCGACGGTCCGCACGAACCCATCGATGTCATCGAGTTTGCGGTCGAGGTCGGCGGCGTGCCGCTCGGCATCATGGTCCTCGCCGTTGCGTGGGATGCGCGAGACGGCGGCGCGGCAGTCGGCCACCAGCGCCAGCAGCGGGTCCACCTCGCGGCGCTTGCGCACGCGGATCACGGTGGCGAAGAGCGTCAGCACGTCCTGCTCGGCCTGGTAGTAGTCGCGGCGGTCCTCGCCTCGGTGCGACTTCGTGACGATGCCCCATTCCACGAGTGTCCGGACCGTCATGGAGGCGTTGCCGCGGCTGATTCCCAATCGTGCCATCAGCTCATCGGTGTTGAATGGTCGCCCCTCCACGAAGAGGAGCGCATGCACTTCCGCCATGCTGCGGGGAACGCCCCAGTGCGCTGCCATCTGCGCCCAGCGCTCGATGAAGAGGCGCCGTGCTTCTGCCACCGGGTCCGCTGGGGATCCGTTCGCGGGAGCAGGGGGTGCGGGCGAGCGCGGTGGCACGGGGAAACTGTAGGCGGGTCGACCGGTCGCCGCACGGAGAGACTGCCAAAAGAAAGCCCTTGGCCATAGGACCAAGGGCTTTGGAGATGCAGAATGAACCGTCTGGACTCAGCCGCCGCCCGGGTTGAAGATGTCAACGTCCACTGCGAGTCGCAGTAGGTCATGGAGCACGCTGTAACCGGTGCTGCCGAGGCCGCAGGTGTAGACGCGCGCGTACACCGTCGTGCCGCCCGAGGAATTGGCGATCGCGTAGTCCTGCGTGTTGCCCGGGACGACGTAGGCGCCCGCTGTGCCGCTCTGGCCGATCGTTGCACTGCCGGCGCCCGTCCAGCGACGCTGCTTCCAGTTGTAGAAGTAGATCACCTCGACCACCGGCAGGCTCCACGAGGACTGCGAGAACGTCGTCAACGAGATGTTGGTGACGACCTGCGGCGACTGCGGTGCAACCAGCTGGAGCTGGATGTCCGTGGTCTCGCCGTTCAGCGGGTAGAAGAGCTGCGTCCCGTAGCCCTGCGCTCGCGTACCTGCGCGCCTCTTGACGGACTTGACGACCACGGCGGCGCCATCGCGCTCGCGGAGCGAGAAGCTGGTGCCGGATTGCAGCGTTCCGGTGATCACGTTCAGGAACACCGGGGTGCCACCGAAGGTGTTCGACACCACGTAGGACGCGGTGTTGCGGCAGTTGGGGAAGCCGCCGATCTGCGCCTGCTCGCCGCCGGCCTCGATGTCGCCGACGCTCGGGTTGCCGTTCTCCGGGTAGCCGGGGAACTGCGGGGAGCTGTAGCTGAGACCGCACTGGGGATACACGTTGCGGAACGCCAGGTCGTAGCGGCTGACGGACGCACGGAGCGTCTCGGCGCCGAGCGAGGTTCCCCAGTACGCCACCGCGAAGCTCTGGACGCAGGCTGCCCAGCCGGTGATCATCGCGCACGATGCGCTGGTGCCGTTGAAGAGCGCGGTGTAGCTCCGGAGCTTGTTGGTCTGGAGTTCATCGTCGTTCGGTGCGAGGTTCTTGCCGTTCCAGAGGTCGCCGTAGCCCAGCGTGGTGACGCCGGTGCCCCAGCCGGAGAGGTTGACCGTGCCGGTGGTGCTGGAGAAGTTGGAGAAATTCAGGCGGCAGTAGTTGTTGCCGGGATACGGTCCGGGCACCGTGGTGGTCTGGGAAAGCTGGCCCACCTGGTAGCCGGGCCAGCAGGCGCCGACCACGATCGCGCCGGAATCGAGCGCGCCCGCGCCGCCGTCGGGATCCGCGGGAGACGTATTCACGGGGGCTGCATCGTTGCCCGCGGAGACGATCGTGGTGATGCCCACGTCGCTGCCGAGGCGAACCAGCGAGAAGACAGCCGGGCTGACCAGGATGGTGTCGCCCGAGGTCGTGCCTCCGTCGCCGCTCGAACCGCCGAGACCGACCGCCATGTTGATGAGGTCGCCCTCCTCGAGGTCGATGAGCGCATTCGTGATGGCGTTGTTGAGGCGCTGGCCTTCCTCGCGGCTGACCGTCGGGTAGAAGCGCATCGCGCATCCGTAGGCGATGCCGCGGATGCCGATCTCGCCGGTGCCGGCGGCGTTGCCGGTCTTCTTGGCGCCGATGATTCCGAGCACGGCGGTTCCGTGGTTCGGGTCAAGCGGATCCGCGATGACCAACAGCTGGGTCTGGCCGGACTCGCCGGTCACCTGTCCGACGAGTTCCTCGTGGTTCAGGTAGGCCGAGGGCTCGATGACGGCCACGGTGATGCCCTCACCGTGGCAGGAGTTGTCCGAGGTCCTCGGGGGCTGCAAGAGGTTGCTTGCGAGCTGCTCAAACCCGGCCAGGTCAAGGCCGCCGCCACGGAACGTGGAGTTCAGCATCGCGAGCGTGCCGAGGTTTCCCTCGGCGTTGATGCGCCGGGGATCCGGGATGGTGTCGGAGTTGGTCGTGGGCAGCTGCACCGGGTAGGTCACGCCGGTGGGAAGCGTGTCGAACGGGCCGAGGATCGCTTCCTTCTTGATGTACGTCTGGAAGCCGCGGAGCTTGTTCGTGTCGGCGCCGGTGACGGTCTTCTCGACGCCCGCGCTCATGTTCGGGGTGGTGCTCGTGGTGCAGTTCGGGAACGCTCCCGTCGGAACTCCACCCGGCGTGCATCCGCCCGGCAGGGTCTGCGGGGTGCACGGCGTGTCATCGGGGCCGCCGGGACCTTCCTGGGTGCTGAGGTCCTGGGCACGGGCCACGCAGCTGTCGTCCCATTCGACGACGCAGCAGTACGGGTCGTTGCGGCAGACGTAGACGCAGCAGGTGACCTGGCTGCAGCCGCCGTAGGTGTGGTTGGTGAAGCAGCCGGCGCTGATGGAGAGGTATGCGCCTTCGAGGCTCGGATCGCCCTGTGCCTGCTGTGCCACGCCCGTCAAGGCATCGCCCTCATCGCTCACCTGGCCGTTCGGGTACGGAACCGCGAGGACCGTGTTGGTGGGGTCCTGGCCGCCGTTCGCATTGTCGAAGACGACGTTGCCGCCGGCATCAAGTTGGTACGACAGGAGCTGGCTCGGCACCTGCAGTTCGCCGGCCGGCGTGGTGGTCACGTTCGGAACGACGATCTGTCCCTGGATGCGGAGCGCGGGCACGGCTCCCGTCTGCGGGTTGTTCTGGTACTGCACCGGGCCGCGCATCGCGAAGCACGGATCGAACTTGTAGCTGCCCGGGGTCGACGGACCCGTGGGGCCGCCGCCGCCGGCAGTGGCGGGCACGCTGTCGTAGACGTTGCCCGTGCAGACGATGTTCGCGTAGGTGGCGCACAGTGCGTCCCAGCCCTGGCCGCTCTCGACGTCGTTGCAGCCGGGGAGGAACGCGCCGACCGCTTCGCAGCAGGCGGTGTTGTTGCAGCCGTAGCGGCAGTTCGGCGTGGAGCCGTCGGGGTTGGCGCAGCCGGTGGGATTGTTGCAGCCGTTGCCGCCGCCCAGCGAGGAGCAGCGCGAATTGGGCGAGGTGGTGTAGCAGTTGGTGATGCCCGTGCCGTCGCCGGGGCCGTTGGCGCCGCAGCCGTCCTGCTGCGCCTGGTTGGTGCCGCCGCCGTGGAGCACCGGATTGCGCTCGATCTCGATCCACTCGACGATGTCGAGGTCATTGAACGCGCGCGCGGTCTCCACCAGGTGATCCGGGGAGACATCGACGTAGGTCATGCCCGCGAGGTCGGGCTGGGCGCGGCCGGACTTGCGCTCGGCGCGGAGTTCGAGTTCACGGAGCTCCTCGGGGGAGCGGCGCAGCATCTGGTGGATCGAGCCGCCGACCTTGCGCAGGATCTCGGTGACCGCCGGGACCGGCATGCCGTTCGCGTCGCGCACGGAGTCGGTGGGGACCATGTCGGCGCGGACCTTGAGGTCGTCGCGGAACTTGACGCCGAGCTTGCCGTTCCACTGCGGACGGTGGGTGACCGGGTCGACGGGCAGCTGGATGCTGGCGGTGGCGCGCTTCGCCCAGAGCTGGCGCGGGGCGAGGTCGCCGCCGCGCGGTGCGGTTGAAGTCGTGCCGAGGGTTGTGTCGACAACAGGCGTGGCGTTGACGCCGAGGCCCGAATCGGTCGCCTTGCCGGCGCGCTCAGGCGCGATCGGGGCAGCAGCGAGGAGGAGGGCGACGAGGCCGGTGGCACAGACCGCCGAGGCAAGACGGGTCAGCATGGATCAAGTCTCCGCCCGGCGATCCTTCGCGCGGGCTGTATCTGAAAATCATTGTTCGAGCCGACGGAGGCACCTCCGTTGGCTCGAAGAACAGTCTGTACGCAAGTTACACGCCCCCTGATGCAGGGGCAAGGCAACGGAACCCCCATTTACGTGCTTCCGGGGCCCGGCGGCCGATCGCGTCAGCCGCGAGCGGCCGCGGCGCCGCCCTGCCTGCTCGTGGCGCCGCCCTGCTGGTTGGTGGCGCCAAGCACGCGGTGCCCGATATCCCGGCGGAAGAACGCGCCGGGGAACCGGATTCGGGCTGCCGCGGCGTTCGCCAGCGCCTGCGCACGACCGAGGTCGGCCGCGAGCGCGGTCACCCCGAGCACCCGGCCGCCCGTCGTCACCAGCGCTCCGGAGGAATCACGGGAGGTGCCGGCGTGGAAAATCACCACTTCCTCGCCGGGGCCGGCCACCGAGTCGGCGGTTTCCACGCCTTCGATGACCAGTCCGACGCGAACCTTGCCGGGATAGCCCTCGCTGCAGACCACCACGCAGCATGCCGCGCGGGGATCGAACGAGAGTTGTGCGCCGTCGAGCTCGCCACCGGCCGTCTTCCAGAGGATGTCCACCAGGTCGCCCTGGAGGCGCGCCATGAGCGGCTGCGTCTCGGGATCGCCGAAGCGGGTGTTGAATTCGAGCACCTTGGGTCCACCCGGCGTGAGCATCATGCCGGCGTAGAGCACGCCGCGGAACTCGATGCCATCGCGGCGCAGTGCATCCACCGTGGGGACCAGCACTTCGCGGCTGATCTCTTCCATGAGTGCGTCGGTGGCGAGCGGGGTGGGGCAGTAGGAGCCCATGCCGCCGGTGTTCGGGCCGACGTCGCCTTCGCCCACCTGCTTGTGGTCCTGGCAGGGATCGAGCACGGTGATGGTGCGGCCGTCGACGAGCGCCAGGACGCTCATCTCCTGGCCGCTGAGGCGCTCTTCCACCACCACGGATGCGCCGGCGTCGCCGAACTCGCGCGATCGCATGATGCGGTCGAGCGCGGCGCAGGCCTCTTCCTTGTCGGAGCAGACCACCACGCCCTTGCCTGCGCAGAGGCCGGTGGCCTTGATCACGAGCGGCACATCGCGCGCTTCCACGTAGGCGCGGGCCTGTTCGTGGTTGGAGAAGCTGCGTCCGTCGGCCGTGGGGACGCTTGCCTGCTTCATCACTCCCTTGGCGAAGGACTTGTCGAACTCGAGCCGTGCACCGTCGCGCGTTGGGCCGAAGACGCGGCAGCGCGTGCCTGCGAGGTCATCCACGATTCCCTCGGAGAGCGGGCCCTCGGGCCCGACGATCACCAGGTCGATCTCGTTCTTCTCGATCCAGCTCTTCAGGAAGAAGCGCTCGCGCACCGTGAGCGGTGCATCGCAGGGGCGTCCGAGGGCAAGCAGTCCGGCATTTGCGTCGGGCTGCACCCAGAGCGTCCCGAGTCGCGGCGACTGGCGGAGCTTCCACGCGATGGCGTGCTCGCGCCCGCCGGTGCCGAGGAGGAGGACGTTGCAGGGCGAAGGGGCGTCGTTCATGGCGGCTGCTGCGTGGCGGAGGGCTGCGGGGCGAGGGAAGCGGTCGAGTCTAGCCGAGTTTCTGCTACCCTCCGACCCCCGTCCCGGTGCGGTTGCCCGGGATCGGATCGTCGACCATTCGGAGACCTGCCCGCATGCGCCCCGCACGCGTCCTCGCCCTTGCCGTCCTCGCCGCCGCCTTCCTGGCCTGCCCGAGCGTCCGTGCCGACGACCAGAAGGCCGTCGATGCCCTCAACGCGCCTGCCAAGGTGATCCAGGAGAAGAGCAAGAGCTGGAAGACGCTCTTCGACGCCTACGTGGCCATGACCGCCCCGCCGGCGAAGGTGGGCAAGGACTTCAACGCACTGACCATCTGGCCGGGGATGACCGACTGGTCCAAGGTGAAGGAATGGGCCGCGGCCAACGGCGCCATGGCGAAGGCCATCATGGACTCGCAGCAGGCCGTGGCGTTCGCCCTGCCGTACGGCCGCGCGAGCGTGCCGCCGGTGTATGTGGAGAAGGGCGCCTTCGTCGGGATCGGCGATGGACTCGATGTGTACGTGGCCGAC
>Ga0209088_10001386_pt1 | contig 15675 bp, 14 predicted proteins | sample S_140625_EF_Meta_FD_187324 | JGI IMG/M metagenome (GOLD analysis project Ga0209088, IMG submission 187324) | Freshwater microbial communities from Lake Simoncouche, Canada to study carbon cycling - S_140625_EF_MetaG (SPAdes) (version 2) | ecosystem: Environmental > Aquatic > Freshwater > Lake ... | reverse complement strand
ACCGGTGATTTAGCACGGAAACGAGTAGGCTTTGAAAAGCTTTTGTTTATTCCCATAAATCAATCATGACAGCGGTTGGGTTAATAACAAAGGCTAATTAACGAATAGTTACCCTTGACGCCCAAAAGCCTGTCCGTTTGATGAACTTTCTATCTGGTAACAAGGAGAGATGGCAGAGTGGTCGATCGCGCTGCATTGGAAATGCAGTGTACCGCAAGGTACCGAGGGTTCGAATCCCTCTCTCTCCGCCAGATGGGTTCTAATTTAGGGGACACGTGGGCAAGTGGGCACGTGGGCAAGGGGTTGTGTCTGAATACACCATTGTTTTAATGTTTTACAAACTTGGTAGGGGCGCCACAGCGTGGCGTCCTAACACAACCCCTTGCCCACCTGTGGCTACCATTAACGTCTCATGTGCGACGCGATTGCTACCTTACCTACTTTGAGTGCGTGAATAATCCTCTAATCTATTTCGGCTGCTCGCCGTACTCATTTGGACCTTTATTTCCAGGACGAAAAAGTAGTACCAAAAAGAGTATACCATTAGCCATCGGAAAAAAGAACCAAAGAAAAGCAAAACCACTCCATCCAAAATCGTGACAACGCTTCGCTGTTGTCGCAATCCACATCCAAAACATGAGTATACCTGCGAAGTATCCTGCTATAGATCGGCTGACACCAGTTAGTAGACTCTCAATGAGATAAGCTAAAGATAAAATAAAAGCCAAAAGAAATGCAAAGGAAACAAGGTGGTAAATTCTGCCAATCCTGCCTTTAAACGAAAAAAGAGATTTTAGAAAATTTAGCATGGGGATATTTCTAATTTAATGGACCAATCCTGATATTAATCAACCAGTCATTGTTATTCAGTACGTTATAATAAGTTAGTAAAATTGTAGTAGATTAGGGAAAGTGACAATAAGTAGTAATTACTTCTTGGGTTATAGGAATTTTCCCGAAGGCCCAGAAACGAGGAACTGGGCGAGACTTCGGGGGCGTAGGCGGGGGTGGCCGCCAAAGAGTAGAATTAATTCTTTTATATATCTTATAGTATGTTAGTTTCACACCACTCCCATGAGATTTGTACTAATATGCCTGGCAGCAGTTTTACTTAGCGGCTGTGGCTACATAGCCGGCAAGAGAGTAGACTTTGCATCTGATTTTTCCAAATATCCGGATAGAGATATTAATGCGCTGGCTGGAAAAACATTCTATATCTCAAATTTCGAAGACTACGAGAGACTCATTCAACTTAAAAAAGACCTTAGACAGCTTTCAAATTCACCAACTCCAACGAGATTCCTTCAAGAAGACTGCGTAAGAGACATTCTACAAATCACCAGAAAATACGACAGTGGTATTTTGGGAATCCTTTATTGGGGAAAAGTATCCAAAGAAGATGATAGTTTTTTTGTAGTCTTATGTCAGTTCTTTTTATGGCCATTAATGGGCGTTGGAGTCATTGGCTCTATTTTAGTAAGCCTAATAAATAGCATTGCGGAATGGATTAGAGGATTATTCACGCACTCAAAGTAGGTAAGGTAGCAATCGCGTCGCACATGAGACGTTAATGGTAGCCACTAAGGGGCAAGGGGTTGTGTCTAAGACTGCATTTTCCCTTGTCACCTTGCCCACGTGTCACCTTGTCCCCTTAATTTCAATGCAACTTTCTGAAATTGCCGGAGTTTTACTGATGCAACCCAATACATTACTATGAAATCCAAAATTCTCCTCCTCGCATTGTTGGTTTCGGTTGGCGTACTTTCCGCCAATGAGCCACCTGCAAATCCTCCAGGCAATCCACCTGCTAAAGGTGAAAAGAAAAAGCATAAGAGTCCTAAAGCTCCTGAAGGAGTTTCAGACGAAGATTGGAAAAAATTACTCGAAGCCCGAAAAGCTTCTGCTAGCGATCCCGCAGTAGCCTCTGCGCAAGCTGCACTGGATGCCGCTAAAGCAGGTACAGATGACAAAGCCATTTCTGAAGCTCAATGTAATCTTGCTGAAGCTCAAAAAGCTGCCGTGACAAAAGCTAATCCATCACTCGCCGATGCTGCTGATAAAGCCGCTAAGGCAGACAAAGAGCGTGCAGGTTCCGGAAAGAATAAGAATGCTGGTTCCGGTGCTGGTAAGCCTGCCAAAGGTGGAAAGTAATATTTAGTTTTAGTCTCAAACAAAAGGCCCGAGGTAACTCGGGCCTTTTTTTGGGGCAAAATTTATTTAGAAAGTTTTTTGGGTCTTAGTATGTCACTGATTAATCAAAGTTTAGTTGCGAACGGGCACGTAGGGTCACGTGCCCCTACCTGAGATACATGGACGCCACGCAGCGGCGCCCCTACCTGGTTTGTAAAAAATTAAAACAAAGGTGTATTTTTACACTACCCCTTGCCAACTTGCCCACGTGTCACCTTGTCCCCTCGCGAGCTGCGCTCGCGTTACCGCTTTAACGGCGGTAGTGGCTTATCTCCGAAGAGTTCGGCGACTTTGGGTTCGATGGCTTCGGCCCAGACTTTGTTTCCGAGCGGACTGGGATGTTCGAAGTCAGGCATAAGATCAGCCGGAATCGATCCATCAGGCTTCACGAAAACTGAATTTATATTTAAATAGTAAATAGATTTATTGTCCGCAAGTTTTGCGATGGTCGCATTCGCTTCATCCAAGACTGCGCGCTCGGGAGTGATTTGTGGACGTCGTTGAAAAATCGCGAGGAGGAGGATTTTAGATTCCGGACATTTGGCCTGCACACGTTGAACAACGGCAGTGACGCCTTCGGCGATTTCTTGGGCGGTGTTATGTCCTCCATTGTTCTGACCAATCATGATGATGGTGAGCTTAGGTTTAACACCGTCGAGATTCCCATGATCGATACGCCAGAGGACGTGTTGAGTGCGATCGCCGCTGATACCCAGGTTAAGGGCGCGACGCGGTGCGTAGTAATAATCCCAAACTTCTTTACCTTTGGTTTCAAACTGTTGGACAATCGAGTCTCCGATATAAACTAAGTCGTATCCACCCTGCTTGGCCTTGGCATTGATCGATTCGTGGCGCGGCAACCAGCCCTTGTTCTCTTTCGGGACCGGAGTCGTGGCGGTATTTTCCGCACGCCCTATGAAAACCATGAGTGGGAATAAAATGAGGTAGCGCATTGGGACCAACAATTGAGCCAGCGAGGCTTACTAATTGCAAAACCATTGCTTGTCCCCTGAATTAAATTCTTCCTCTGGTCGGGCTGGTGAGATTCGAACTCACGACCTCTTGCACCCCATGCAAGCGCGCTACCAGGCTACGCTACAGCCCGAGCAAAGGAATGTTTGTTAAGCCGAGACAGGGCGTGGATGTCAATCTGACAAACCAACCACACCCTTTTATCCCAATGAAATCAGAGATTATCTATATCTGCCCTTAAGGCATCCGCTTTTTTGCGTACGGCACTTTGCTCGGCAGGCGTCATATTAGCGGCCTGTCTCACAGCCATACCAATACGTGGATTATTTAAAAAGCGCTTCTGATGTCGTAACCAAAAATCCCAGTAAAGTGCATTGAGCGGACAGGCCTTAGGGCCGTGGCGATCTTTGGGATCGTACATACAACCGGTGCAGTAATTCGACATCTTCGAAACATAACTCGCTGCACAACAGTAAGGCTTCGTTGCGAGAAATCCTCCGTCCGCGTGCTGACTCATGCCGATGACATTCGGAAGTTCGACCCATTGAAACGCATCGATATAAACACCCAAGTACCATTTCTCTACTTCGGCTGGATCGATTCCCGCAGTTAAACAAAATGACCCAATCACCATCAGACGCTGAATGTGATGAGCGTAGGCTGTATCAAGCGACTGACCAATTGAATGCTTCATACAATTCATCTTCACTTTACCGGTCCAAAACCAAGAAGGCAGAGATAACGTGTGCTCCAGACTATTCGATTTTTCGTAATCGGGCATCTTCGCCCAATAGACACCGCGAATGTATTCACGCCAACCGATAATCTGGCGGACAAATCCTTCCGTTGCCGCGAGCGGATAGGTATCGGGATTTTTTAGATGCGCTTTAACTGCCGCCTGAGCTACCTCCAACGGAGAAAGTAATTTAACATTTAAAGCGAACGACAAACGTGAGTGAAACAGCCGATCTGAATCGGTGTGCATGGCGTCTTCGTAGTCACCAAAGTTGGGTAATCCTCTTTCAATAAAGGCTTTTAATTGAGCGAGGGCTTCGGCGCGATCTTGGGGCCAAGGAAAATTCTCGGCGGAAGGATTACCAAAAGTCTTCGCCCCGCTCTTTTGAATCTCAGCCCAAATGGCCGAGTGATCGTGTGATAAATCCCATGATTTCACTAAGTCAGGCTTACCCTTCCATGGCTTACGATTTTCGTGGTCAAAATTCCACTGACCACCCAAAGGCTCGCCATCATCCATCAACATATCTGTGCGTTGACGCATGCGACGGTAGTACGACTCCATTACCCAACGCTTGGCGTCTTTCTGAAAATGTTTAGCTACACCACCGCGTTCATCGATAAAGTGTTCCGAACTCACACAGGCCGACTCTAATCCTAAACCTTTAACGAAGGATTTCAGTTCTAAATCTAAACGATATTCATCGGGCTCTTGATATTCAAAGCGAGTGGCCCCGACTTCCTTAATTACTTTCTTAAGATTGGATGAGAAATTTTGTGTGTTATTTTTATCTCCAATATGAAAATAGCTTACCTTATGTCCTGCTTTTTTTAACTGCTCGGCTAGGCGTCGCATACCCGCAAAAATAGCGATAACCTTTTGAGCGTGATGCAGTACATAATCCGTTTCCGAACGCACTTCCATCAAGACATAGACTACATCGGGGCTTACTTTCTTAAACCAGGAGTGATTTAAATTCAGTTGATCGCCTAAAATCAGTCGGACGGAAGTAGCCACGCCCTTATTAGACGTGGTTTAATTCCAAAAGCAAATCAGCGAATCGCTGTTTACTTAGGGCCACCCGTGCGGCGGGTGCCTGGGCGTCCGAAAGGACGATACTTACCTTGAGCGGCACGGAAACCACCATGACGGCCACCTTGAGGACGGCCGGAACGTTCGCTATTGTGAGCACCGGCACGAGGATCGCGTTCGCGCACAAAGTCATCGGGCTGACGGGCCGGAGCTTGTTGCGAGTAATCGAAGTCTTTTAATTTACCGCAGTGTAAATGTTTACCGATGATTTTCTCGAGACGACGGAGGTCGCCTTGATTCTCACGAGTAATAAAAGTAATCGCAGTACCCTTCGCTTGAGCGCGACCGGTTCGACCGATACGGTGAACGTAGTCTTCAAGTTGGTCAGGGAAGTCGAAATTAACGACGTGTGTGATGCCATCTACATCGATACCGCGTGAAGCAATGTCGGTCGCAACAAGAACACGTACTTCACCATTCTTAAAAGCTTGGAGCGCGCGTTGACGTTGAGCTTGTGAACGATTCGCGTGAATGGCAGCACAATGAATTTTATCGGCTTCGAGTTTACGACAGACGCGATCGGCGCCGTGTTTAGTACGCGCAAAGACGAGCACCATCTTGAAGTTCTCTTCGTCTTTCAGAAGTTGATTTAACATCACCTGCTTGAGGGATGAGGGGCATTCGTAAAGTAATTGAGTGACCGTTTCAGCAGGGTTGGAACGACGTCCAACCTCAATGAGTTTCGGGGACTTCTGGAACTGTTTGGTTAAAGTTTCGATTTCGCGCGAGAGAGTCGCCGAGAACATTAAAGTCTGACGTTCTTTAGGAAGTGCGCGGACGATGGTGTTGATGGCAGGCAAGAAACCCATGTCCAACATGCGGTCAGCTTCGTCGAGAACCAGACACTCAATCCCAGAAAAATCTCCGTGACCTTGGCTTCCGAGATCGAGCAAACGACCAGGGGTCGCGATTAAGAAGTCACAGCCCTTACGCAGTGCAGCAATTTGTGGACGCTCGCTGACGCCACCATAACAAGTAGCCACGGTTGCACCCGAATAACGCGAATACGCGGCAACGTTTTCGGCGATTTGAACAACGAGCTCACGTGTAGGTGCGAGAATCAAGCAACGTACTTTCGCTTTGTGCGAATTAGATTTTGTACGAACGAGACGAGTTAAAATAGGGAGAGTGAATGCAGCCGTCTTGCCGGTACCCGTTTGGGCGATGCCGATCACGTCCGTACCCTCTAAGATAACAGGGATGGTGGCCTTCTGAATCGGCGTAGGGTCGGTGTAACCTTGGTCGGCTACTGCTTTAAGAATGGAGGCGTCGAGCCCTAGTGATGCGAATGGCATTGAGGCAAAGTGAGTAGGAGATTTAGAAAGTGCGAGATAATACGCTAAATCTTATCTTATAGGGAAATCAGGCTTTAGCGAATGGGTATGCCTTGATTATGTAATCTTGCGAAATCAGCGTTTTATACTAGAAATTCAGCATTCCACTACCCCTATGAGTATTTTTACCAAGAAGAGTGTCACTGAATTACATCGTGAAGCTGCACTCACCGGAAACGAAACACTCAAGCGATCACTGAGCGCCTACAATCTAGTGATGATCGGAATCGGTGGAATTATCGGTGCGGGTATTTTCGTACTGACTGGTCACGCTGCGGCCGATCACGCTGGTCCAGCGGTTGTGATCTCTTTTGTCATCAGTGCAATCACTTGTGGCTTAGCAGGTTTGTGTTACTCAGAAATGGCAGCGGCCGTTCCGGTGTCAGGCAGTGCGTACACTTATTCTTACGCCACACTCGGAGAATTGATGGCGTGGATTATCGGTTGGGATTTAGTTTTAGAATATGGCGTCGGTGCGGTGACTGTTGCTGTGGGTTGGTCTGGATACCTCAAAGGATTTCTGGAAGGTTTCGGTGTAGCGATTCCCGCAGCTTGGGCTTCGGCCCCTGTTAATTGGGTCTTAGATGCTACATCGGGTGCTTATCATTTTGTCGGCACGGGTGCGGTGATTAATTTACCAGCGATGATTGTGGTGGCTGCTGTCACGGCGATTCTAACCATCGGCATTGAAGAATCAGCACGCGTGAACGCAGCTTTCGTCGTTCTTAAAGTTACTATCGTCGTCATGTTCATCGCCGTAGGATTAGGACACGTGGCGCATTCCAATTGGGTGACCGTGAACAATCCTGCTGGTCTTTTCATTCCGCCGCAAATGGGTGTTGGACAATTCGGATGGGACGGAATCGTACGCGCCTCAGGCGTCGTCTTCTTCGCTTACATTGGTTTCGATGCGGTTTCGACGGCTGCTCAAGAATCTAAAAATCCGCAACGCGACATGCCGATTGGCATCCTAGGATCACTGGTCATCTGCACCGTACTTTACATTCTAGTCGCATACGTACTCACGGGCGTCATCCCTTACGACCAACTCAGTGTGGCACAGCCGATTGCCAAAGGTATCGATGCCATGGGCTTACCTTGGCTAGCCCCCTTCATCAAATTCGGTGCTATTTTAGGCCTTAGTTCGGTGATTCTTGTTCTCATGTTGGGACAGACCCGGGTATTCTTCGCGATGTCGAAAGACGGCCTCTTGCCCGTGAACTTTGGAAAAATCCATCCGCGTTTTCAAACCCCTGCCCGCATTACACTCGTCACCGGCATGATCGTGATGGTCGCTGCGGGATTGGCACCGATTGGACTCGTGGGCGAGCTCTGCAGTATCGGTACCCTCTTCGCCTTCGCGCTGGTTTGTATCGGCGTCATGGTACTTAGAAAAGTAGATCCCCAACTCCATCGTCCATTCCGAACACCCTTCATCTGGGTCGTGGGTCCTGCTGGTGCAGCCGCTTGTTTTTATCTCATGTATAGTTTGCCACTCGACACTTGGATTCGTCTCGGCGTCTGGATGGCCATCGGTTTAGTCATTTACTTCGTATACGGAAAACGAAATGCTGAACTCGTTAGAAACAACAAAGCCCAATAATCATTTTATGAAATCAAATAAAAGTAAAATCACTCTCACAGTCATCGCCATCGCTTTAGCGATTTTTGCACTCACCCAGTGCCAATCCAAGGACGTAGTTGCACCCGCAACATCACCTGCCGTTGCGCCTGTGGAAACCAAACCAGTGGTGGCCGAAAAAGCACCTGAGCCTGTGGCCCCCAAAGCTGTTGAGCCCGCACCTGCACCCGCACAGCCTAAGCCGATCGAGAAAAAGGAAAAGGCCGCACCTGCAGCCGGATCACCGCCCGAACATCGTCCGATTTTTTAAACTCTAAAAGCCCAGTAAAAACTGGGCTTTTTTTTGGGCTAATCGGTGTTTTGGGCTTTGACCAGGGCACGATAAGGGCATTAAGCATACCGTTCGATAACGACCGACCCGTACCGCCATGAAACGCACACAACATTGCAATGCCCTCCGTCCTTCCGACGCTGGTAAAACCGTAACCCTCGTGGGTTGGGTAGACACTAAGCGCGACCTCGGTGGCGTGACCTTCGTGGATCTACGCGACCGTGAAGGCGTGACTCAAGTGGTTTTCAATCCCGGAGCTAACGGCATTCAGGAAACCGCACAAAAATTGAAAGCGGAATCCGTCATCGAAATCGTCGGTAAAGTTAAGACCCGCACCGATGACACCGTGAATAGTAAATTAGCCACGGGTGGAGTCGAAGTTTTTGCTGAATCTATCCTCGTTCACAATCATTGCGCTGACCTTCCCTTCCCGATGGATGACGATAAGGCGGACAAAGTGAATGAAGACTTACGTTTAGAATATCGTTACCTCGATTTACGCCGTCCGCGTAATTTCGGACTTCTTAAGCTTCGTCACCTCGCCTCGAAAGCGATTCGTTCACAGCTCGACGACCAAGGATTTATCGAAGTCGAAACGCCCACACTTTTCAAAAGTACTCCTGAAGGTGCTCGTGAATTCTTAGTACCTAGCCGACTCAATCCCGGTGAATTCTACGCGCTTTCGCAATCACCCCAGCAATATAAGCAAATGCTCATGGTTGCGGGTGTGGAACGTTACTACCAGATGGCTCGTTGCTATCGCGATGAAGACTTACGCGCGGATCGCCAACCTGAGTTCACCCAGGTCGACTTAGAAATGTCATTCATCGATCGCGAAGACATGTACGCGCTGATTGAAGGTATTCTTAAACGCACTTGGAAAGAAACCATCGGCGTAGATATCCCAACCCCTTTCCCTCGCATGTCATACGAGGAAGCGATGAATCGTTATGGTATCGATAAACCCGATACACGTTTCGCGATGGAGATTCAGGACCTCACTCCTCTCTTCAAAAATTCTGCGTTCAAAGTTTTCCAAACCGTTGCGAATACCGAAGGTTCGGTGGTTCGTGCCATCAACGCAAAAGGTTTAGCCGATATCACTCAAGGCGAGCTCACCAATTTCGAAACCATCGCGAAGAGCCAAGGTGCTAAAGGCCTTGCATTCATTAAGTGCGAAGCGGGTGAATGGAAATCGCCGATCACGAAATTCTTCTCCGACGAAGAAAAAGCCGCGTTGAAAAAAGCGCTTAATATCGAAGACGGTGATATCGTATTCTTCGCTGCTGCACCTTGGGAACAGGCTTCAACTATTCTCGGACGTATCCGTCTCGAATCCGCTGCGTTATTGAAAGCACGCGGAAGAATGAATCTGCCGACCAATCAATATAACTTCCTTTGGGTTATTGAATTCCCTCTCATGCTTTGGGATGCAGAAGAAAAACGTTATATCTCTGCACACCACCCGTTCACTGCACCCGTGGTTGAAGATGAAAAACTTTTAGAAACTGAACCCGCCAAGGTTCGCGGTCAGCACTACGATATCGTTCTTAACGGCGTAGAGCTGGGCGGTGGATCGATTCGAATTCACAATCCTGCGATTCAGAAAAAAGTCTTTGAAGACATTCTTAAGATTCCTCAAGACGTGGTCGAAAGTCGCTTCGGTTACATGCTCAAGGCGTTTTCCTATGGTGCCCCTCCTCACGGTGGTATTGCCCTCGGATTCGACCGCGTCGTGGCCATGTTGGCTGGACGCAGTTCGATTCGTGATATTTTAGCCTTCCCGAAGACTCAGAGCGGCCAGGACTTAATGGCGCAAAGCCCTAGTCCAGTGACGGCTAAACAGCTCCGCGAATTGCGTATCAAGGTAGTCGACGAAGAGCCTAAGCCAAAAGCTTAAGAAGTTTAGATTTTTAGACGGACAAAGGTCTGGGTGTCGCTTACATAGCAAACACACCCCTATGCGCTATTCACCCGTTGTACTGGCTCTCTGCTTTGTTCGTCTCTGTGCTCAAACCCTTTCTACTGACACGGCTAAGATCAGTGAGGTCACCGTCTACAGTGACCGCGCTGAAGTGGTTAAACACCTCGAAGGTAATCTTGAGGCCGGTGAGCATGTTCTAAGTTTTGAAAACCTACCTCGCTCTGCTAATTTAAGCACCGTGCGGGTACAGGGCAAAGGCGACTTCGCGTTGATTGATATTCGAGCCGAAGCTATTCAAACGACCGATACGGCGGATACTCGCTTAAAAGAACTGGAAGATAAGAAAGAAGAATTATCAAAAAAACTCGAAGAATTAAACATGAGCGATGCACGGATTAATAATCGCAAAGCCGCCTTAGAAAAAATCCTTACCCGTTTAACGACTACCACAGCAACCGCGACTGCTCCGGCTGAAATGGATACGACTAAATGGTCTAGCTATCTTCAGTTCCATACTGATGCACTAGAAAAATGTGATAAAGAAATTTTCGCTAACGCTCAAACTACAATCGGTGTGCAGAAAGAAATTAATCGGATCGTCCGTGAGATTGAGAACATGAATGTTAAGCGTGTTAAATATCGCAATGTGGCTAAGGTTAAAATCGATGTTAAGAAATCGGGCCCGATTCAATTAGACCTCTCCTACATCGTTACTGGTCCTAGCTGGAGACCTTCTTATGATGTTCGTGCTAACACCATCCAAGGTAACTTAGAACTCACCTATAACGCTGAAGTACGTCAGTCCACCGGTGAAGACTGGAAAGGTGTAGCCTTAAAACTTTCAACGGCACAACCAGGTATCGGTGGGCGCGAGCCTCATCTCTCACCCTGGTTTATCAATAAACAAGAAGCTGTTGTTGCACTAGGTGCATCTGCCCCAAAGGCCATGGCCAAGAGCTCATCACGTGGCAGACAGGACCAAATGGTTAATGCTTATGTGGCTGAGGCTGACCAAGCAGCGTCACCAGCTGATATGGAAATTAAGGGTGCCACCGTCGTTACGGGTGCGACCGCTGAGACCTTTATTATAGATCGTGTATCCGATGTTTTATCCGACAACAAAGTCGCGAAGGTTAATATCACCAAGCAAAACTTCCCGACCGTTTATCGTTACAGCAGCGTGCCCAAGCTATCACCACACGTTTATCTCAAGGCTAAGGCTAAGAATAAATCCGACTTCACCCTGCTCCCTGGACAAACCTCAATCTTCTTGGATGGCGCGTTCGTAGCCACTGCTTCGATTGATTTAGTTCCAGCCGGTCAAGAATTCTGGACCTACCTCGGTGTTGATGCTTCGGTGAAAGTTGAGCGCAGAGAATTCGGTCGTCGCGAAGAAACGAGCGGCATTTTCGGGAAGAAAACCGTACGTACGGTTTATGATTACGTCTTTAAAATAAAAAATTCGAAACCCACAGCTATCGAACTCGTCGTCTGGGATCAGATTCCGTTTTCCGACCACGAAGACATTAAAGTCGTTCTCGAAGAACCCAAGTATGAGAAAGACTCTGAGAATCTAAAGATGTCGGACGGTAAGTCTCTCGAATGGCGTTTCAATTTAAAGCCGGACGAGAAAAAAGACGTGCCCTTCCGCTTCGCCATCGAGCGTCCCGAAGGCACGATTATTCAAGGACTTTAATTACTTCAGAGCAATTCGCTGACCGTCGTAGCAGAGTCCCACTTTGGGATAGGCCAAGGCCAGCTCGGACTCGGGCCACTTACCGTAATCAATCTGGTAAGTCATATGCGTAATATAAGCCTGCTTGGCGTTTATCTCGACCGACATTTCGCAGGCCTTACCAATGGTCATATGTGTCGGGTGAAAATTGGGTCTTAATCCGTCGAGGATGGCGACATCACAGCCCTGAGCTAATTCAATCGCTTCGCGAGTGAGCGTTTTGCAGTCGGTATAATAAACGAATTTCTTACCCGTCGATGGCTCGAAGAAAATCAGACCTAGAGTCGACTCACTACCGTGAGGGAGAACTGTCGAGGTCACAATGCCGCCACCGGGGAGTTTTAATTCTTTAGGAAAAAGCGTGACGTCTAATTCGATGTATCCGGGTGAAGCCAGGGCGCCGATAGCGTAGGGATAAATCGCTTCGATGCGATGCTTGCCCTGCGCCGTCGTATAAACGGGCATCGCCTTACCGTTATTATTACAAAACTGACGAAGATCATCCATGCCAAGGACGTGGTCCGCATGGCCGTGAGTGAGAATGAACGAATCTATTTCATTAACACGATTAACTAAACATTGCATCCGAAATTCAGGGGCAGCGTCGACCTGCACGTGGTGGCCTTCGATGACGACGTGGACGCTGGTTCGCGTGCGCCAATTTTTCGAATTAGAAAGATCTAATCCGGGATTATCATGGGCCACCAAGGGAACCCCTTGTGACGTGCCACAGCCCATGACGATAATTTCCATGCCCCGAAAAGTGTAAGACTTAACTTAGAGTGCAAGTTAAGATAAACTCTAACTAATAATATTCATCTAACTGGAAGCTTTGACGTCTATCACGAAGTCGATTCCGGGCGTCCGTGTGCCTTTCCAGTGAACACCGCGTGTTCCAAGGTGATAACATTTGAGGTGTGTTATAAGTATGCAATTTTTAAAAAATCTGCAGAAATCTATATCACAACGTGAAGCATTTATAGATGATGAATAAAAAAACTTCTCTTTGTATAATTGAAAATGACCTATTGGCGTATGAAAGTTATTCCAAAACAGGTAATTAGTCTCACTCAAAAGATCGCTCATTTTAGAAAAAGCCATAAGATTATCTACACCAATTAAAGTTGTGGGATTTAAATGAGAGTCTTTTTCGAATACCGGTAAATCCCTAAATATAATATTTTGGGTATCACTTGGTAAAACAATATCACTATCTACCAAAAGATACCAGTCGTCGGGAAATTTATCATAAACGTAATATTGAGCATGGCGAATAGCTCCCCCTTTATCAAAGTGACGACGCTCATTCTGAAAATCCCAATACAAGACTGTCACGTTAGGTTTATCGGATAAAAAGTTAATAGTTTCGTGGTCATTTTTATCTGTAACGAAGACCCAATGCTTGAAAAAACTTTTGTTTCTTTCATAAATAAATGGCAATATATCAATATAATTTGTTGAAACTGTAATGCCTACGATCATGTCTGAAAAATTGGCTGCAAGTGACTATTAGCTTTTTACGTCCATTAAAAAGTCGACTCCAGGTTTACGATTCCCTTTCCAGTGAGTGTCGGATTGTCCAAGATGATAACATTTAAAATCAGTAAAAATCTTATTTGTGAAAAAATCCGTGAAGTACCAATCACATTGTGAAGCATCTAGTGATGGTGAGTAAAAAAACTTTTCTTTGTATAATTGAAAATACCCTGCAACCTTATTTTGATTGTCGTATTTCTTGTAATTAGTTTCAGCTAAAAGGTCTCTCATTTTAAGAAAATCATATCTTTTTCCCATGCCAAAAATAGATTCGGAAGAATGGTTTTTATTTTCATTAACTATAAGTTTCTTAATTTTTTCTTGATCTTCGAAGGGCAAAACAATGTCAGCATCAATCAAGAGATACCAGTCATTAGGGAATTTATCGTATACGTGATACTGAGCGTGGCGAATGGCTCCACCTTTATCAAAGTGACGACGCTCATTCTGGAAGTCCCAATAAAGGACAGTTACATTTGGTTTCTTGGCTAAAAAATTAATGGTTTCTTGGTCATTTTTATCTGTAACGAAGACCCAATGTTTAAAACAACCGTTGTTTCTCTCATAAACAAAAGGCAATAGATCAATATAATTTGTCGAAACGGTAATAGCTATCATAGTGAGTTATCGCCCATAGGTACTAAATATCGTAAACAATTATTCTACAATAAAATTCACATAATCTATCGCAGGAGTTATAGGTCTTAAATTACTTATCACAACTTTACTCATTTTATTGGATAATTTTGGTGTTTTTCTCTCTTCTTGCCTGAACTCTTAACTTCTGCTCAATTCATCTTTCTGTGTTTAATAACTTAACCGAGAAACTTACCAAAGCTCTACGCGATCTGCGCGGGCTCTCCAAACTTACGCCTGAAAACATCGCTCCGGCTCTGAATGAAGTTAATTCTGCCCTGCTCAGTGCTGATGTTAATTTTAAAATCGCCCAAGAATTCACTGAACGCGTCAAGGTTGCGTGCTTAGGTAAAGAAGTCGTCGAAGCCGTATCACCAGGACAGATGGCGGTAAAAGTCGTCTCCGACGAACTTACGCGATTACTGGGTGAAGGTGAAAGAACTCTCAATCCACAGCGACCTCTGCGCGTTTTATTGGTTGGACTTCAGGGCTCAGGAAAAACAACCAGCGCAGCGAAATTAGCCCGACATCTCATCAAAAAAGAAGGTGTCAGAAAACCTAGTTTAATCGCCGCCGATTTACGTCGTCCCGCAGCCATCGACCAGCTGGAAACTTTAGCGAAGAACGAAGGCATTGATTTTCGTGCGGATCGTTCAGCGACAGATGTTCCCGCCATGGTGGCACAATTAACCAAAGAGGCTGAAGCGTCGGGTTCTGATGTTGTGATTGTTGATACAGCCGGACGTTTACAAATCGACGCTGATTTAATGTCAGAGATCAGTCGCATCCGCGATTTGATTCAGCCCCAAGAAATCTTTTTAGTCGCTGACGCTGCACTCGGACAACAAGCCGTAGATGTCGCTGCACAGTTTAATACCTCTACCCCGCTGACAGGAATTATTCTAACCAAGTTAGACGGCGATGCCCGCGGTGGCGCGGCGTTATCAATGAAGTCCGTGACCGGTGTACCTATTCGCTACATCGGAACAGGTGAAAAATCTGCTGACTTTGATACATTCCATCCTGACCGTCTTGCTCAACGTATCTTGGGTATGGGCGACGTCGTATCGCTCGTGGAAAAAGCCCAAGATGTGGTCGATCAAAAAGAAGCAGCCAGATTGGTAGAGAAATTAAAGAAGTCAGACTTCGATTTAGAAGATTTTTTAGCACAGATGGGTCAGATGAAAAAAATGGGGCCGCTCGGAGACATCATGAAAATGATGCCCGGTATGGGAAATGTACAAGTGGGCGCCCGTGAAGAAAAAATGCTCGGCAAAACCGAAGCGATTATTTTATCGATGACCGTGAAGGAACGTCGCAAGCCCGACATTCTCAATGCCTCACGTCGAGCCCGCATTGCCAAGGGTTCAGGTACTCAAGTGAGTGATGTGAATGCGATGATTAAGCAATTTACGCAAATGCGTGAAATGATGAAAATGATGAAAGGTGGAAGAGCTCATGAACTCATGCGCAAAATGGGTGGCGGTCGCGGTGGATTCCCTGGTGGTGGCTTCCCTGGAGGTTTCCGCTAAAATGTCGGAAATGATTTCATTCGATCCTGCTCTGTTAAAAAAGAGAGGTTGGATTTTTGATTGCGATGGAACCGT
>Ga0209088_10001385_pt1 | contig 15678 bp, 21 predicted proteins | sample S_140625_EF_Meta_FD_187324 | JGI IMG/M metagenome (GOLD analysis project Ga0209088, IMG submission 187324) | Freshwater microbial communities from Lake Simoncouche, Canada to study carbon cycling - S_140625_EF_MetaG (SPAdes) (version 2) | ecosystem: Environmental > Aquatic > Freshwater > Lake ... | reverse complement strand
TCACGGCGTAGGCGCGATACTCGGCTTTCTGGCCCGGAGGGGGTGAGTTGTAGGGCTCGCTCATGTAGGCGGTTTTGCCCTGGGGGGAGCCATCGCCAGTGAGCTTGATGCCACCGATCTTGAGGTGATTTTCGTAGATTCCCACCTTGAGTTTGTCGGTGGTGGTGCCATCGGCCGGCGGGGCCGTGGCAACCCTGGGAGCCGAGGCGAATTCCCGGCCCGCGTTCGCCACCATCGAACCCAGTGGGGCCACCCTGGCCTCGCTGCCGGGGGTGACGATCTCCACCCCCTTGGCCCGCTGATCGAGGCTGGCCAGGTCGCCCAGTACCCGAAAGAAGGGATAGCTCACCACATCCAGAATCAACCGACCCTGGCGGCCCGCCTCCCGCAGCAGGGCCACATTGCCAGGATTGCTGAGTCCGTCCTGGGCCGTGGTGATCCCATAGCTGGCCCACCATTTCTGCACCTGATCGAAGCGGCGCAGCTTCTCGACCAGATCGGGCTGGGGGATCAGGGCCATGAACGGCAGACCCGCCGTTTCCTCCAACACCCCATTCGGCTCGCCCGTGGCCGGATCCCGCTGGATGTGGCCGCCGGCCGGATCGGGCGTGCCCTTGCCGATCTTCACCAGGGCCAGGGCCGGGCTGTTGGCCACCACCAGGTGACCGGAGGCGTGCATCAGCAGGATCGGCACCGTGCTGCTCACCGCATCGAGATCGGCCCGGGTGGGGTGGCGCTTCTCCTCCAGCAGGCTGTCGTCATAGCCGGTGAAAAACTGGAGCTGGCCGGCCGGGGCGGGATGGCTGGCCAGGTAGGCGCGCACCGTGGCCTGGATGTCGGCGATGCGGCGCGTGCTGCCCACCGGCGGGGGGCTGAGGTCGGGGCGGCCCCAGGTGGCCACGTAGTCGGGCAGGTGGCCGTGGGCATCGATGAAACCGGGCAGCAGGGCCCGGCCGGCCAGGTTCACCCGCTTCGCCCCACCGCCGGCGGCGCGGATCGCCCCGGCCAGGGGACCCACATACACGATGCGGCCGCCGCGCTCCACCAGGGCCTCGGCGTAGCTGGGCTTGGGCCCGGCCATGGTGAGGATTGGACCGCCGGCGTAGAGGGTCGCCGCAGTGGCGGCGGCTGCCGGGCTCTTCACTCCCATTCCCCCGCTGAGGAGGGCGGCTGCCAGCAGGGCGCACAGCCGCGGGGTCTGGAAGGGGATAAGGGGAGCCAAAGGGGCCATTTAATCTGGGTTCCGACCTGTTGTTTAGCGCTGATTGATGTCCTTGTCAGTGGCCCGATGGGGTCGTCTGTTGATGCCAGTGCCATCCACGAGGGTCCGTGGAGACGATCCACCCAGCTCACGCCAGGAGGCAGTTCACTGGGCAACCTGTCTGCTGTTCCCAGCCCACGGATCAGTCGGGGCTTGATGTCCTTGCGTAGGCGACACATCGCTGCATCAGCACCCACGGGATTGCCATTGGGCAGCTGCGCCTTTGATCGGGAGGCATGAGGCCTTGGCGCCGATCGTCATGGCCATGCTCACCGGCAGCGCCTCGGCGGGGGGACGACCCCCTTTCCCCCCTCGCCCTGCTGCCTGGGGATGGGATCGATCACACCCCCCGAGGCCAAAGCAACCCCGTCTCCCCCACCACCGGTGGAAATAGCAGCGGCCCCTGCTGCGGTTGCCGGCGGCACTCATCGGCGGGAAGTTGCGGATGAAATCCGCCCTACCGGAGATCATTTAGATGACCTGAGGGGGGAGGCCCCCAGGGGGCAGCCAGAGCCAGATGTCGTGGGTGAGGGAGCGCTGGCCCAGTTGCAGCATCACCCCATCGAGACGGGTGACCTAGCCGAAATGGGTGCTGGCGCCGCGGATGGTGGTGGAGCCGATGAACAGCGCCGCCGGCAGCTGGATCAGGGGCGGCGGGGAGTCGAGCAGTCCCTGGGATCGAGCACCAGGTCGTAGAGGCCGATGGCGATGCCGCTGCGCAGCTGGTGGCCATTGCTGTGGAGGCTGGCGCTGAAGGGCCCAGCAGAAGAACTCTTTGCCTGGGGTGGTGCCCTGGGCGATCAGCAAGATCGCGCCGATCGAGGTGGCGCCCGTGATCGTCCTGTCGATTTAGGCAAGCCCGGCGCTGTTGACCACGGAGTTGCTGTAGGCGCCGTAGCCGCCGTTGCAGGTGTTGCTGGAGAAGGTGCTCGCTTTGGCGGAGCCAAACTGTCCGGAGCTGTAGGTCTGGCTGTCCCCCTGGGGGAACGCGCCGCTGGCGGTGGCATCGGCGTGATAGCGCACTACCGAGAGGGGCGTGGTGGCATTTCCCGTCCAGGCGCATGCCGATCCCGTCTAGGTCTTTGCTGGTCCATTTCCAGCTGCCGGCTGGGAACATCTGGCAGAACACCTGATCGGTCATGGCAGCGGGCCCCCTTGGGTCGTCTGGGTGGAGGCGGCAGGTTCTTTGGTGCGGAGTAGCAGACCATGGGCGCCGATCGCCAGCCACTCGTTGCCATTGACGGGCTTGTAGTAGCTCATCGCCGCGCTGCTCAGGTTCATCGAGGCGAAATCAGGGGGCAGGATCAGGGGGCAGGATCAGCGGCTCCCACAACTGGGCCGGTTCGTTGGCGGTTTGGTTGTAGCTCCAGTCGGTGGTGGCGAGCACCAGCTCGGCGAGCTTGCAGGCCCGTGCACCAGCGGCCATTCCGGTATCGAGGATCTCCAGCGCCTTGCACCGATCCGTAGGGGAGGTCAATCCCCCTCGTCCTCTCCCCAGTAGGCCTGGATCTTTTTTGAGGCCATCAACAATGCCGCCGCCTCCGCCAGCGCCTTGTCCTTACGGCGCAGCTCCTGCTGCAGTCGTTTGATCTCCCGCTGGTCCTCCTGATGGCGCTTCTGGAGGTCCTTCTGATCGGCCATCGTCAGCAGGGGCTGGGCATTGGCATCTTGGGCGGCCTGGCGCCAGCGCTCCACCTGCTCGGGGAACAGACCAGGCTCTCGGCAGTACCCACCCAGTTCAGTCGCATGGAGGCCGGCGGTCTCCAGCACCACTGTGAACTTGTCGGCTGGGCCCCATCCCTCGGGATCCTTCTGGGTGGCCGGCACCACCTCTCCCTGCAGCCGCCAGGCCTTGCGCCACTTGTTGATGGTGATCACATGGATCCCCAGCTCCTGGAAGATCTCAGCCACGGCCGCGTCCGGGCACGATCAGACCGCGGCTCAGCAGCTCGGATTTGACGGCGTCGTAGGTGGCCTCATCCAACTCGAGCACGTCGCGTAGGCGACCGTTGCCGGCGGAGCCGCCCAGGGCCGCCAGGGCTTCCAGGAACTCGTCGTAGAGGTCGTCGTTGCTGCCGACGTCGCTCAACTGGCTTTCAGCACCCAAGTCAACGATCGGCCTGACCTCTGTCAAGGCAACGTCTATGACTCGTTCTCCAGGTTTAGGGATGAAACTCCCCCCCAGGCTTTCAGCAGGATAGCTGTGTTCAGGCTGACCAGCCGTTCAATCTCACGCAGCTCTCTAAAGCTAAATCAAGGCTAGAGGGCAATACAACAGACACAGGCCAGACTTTGCATGATACTTTATCTCTATTGACATCAACATTGGGAGGCTCGTTTGGCTCGTGACTGTAGAAGTAGACCCTTTATGGACTACTCCTGAGGATTGTCGGCCTCCGAGATCGCTCCCATCACACCGACGCCGCCGAGCGCAGCCTTCCTGTGCAGCTAACGCTCAAGATCCGAAGCGGGCGAGCGAACTTGGGCATTGCCGATTTCCTTCGCTCCCGTATTCTGTATCTTGATGTTAGAAGGTTCACTCATCGGTAGGCATCTCTTCTGTGGCCAACCTTTACAACGTCGACAACACGCGACTGATCATCGACGGAGTAAATGACCCGATAGTTGCCTTGACGGACACGATGAAGGTATGGCCTTCCAGCGAGCTTTTCAGACCCTGATGGTCGCGGTTGAGTGGCCAGTGACTTGATCTTCTCAATCAGTCGTGCGAGCGTCGCCTTGTCAGATATCGCCTGTAGCTCTTTAGCCGCTGATGGCTTAATCGAGAGACTATAGTCGGCCACTACTTCTTAGATTTGTGACAAATTCTTCGAAGCTAGAGCTTGGCTCGGCCTGCCTCTGATCAGCGTCTTTCAAATCATCAGCATCTTCGGCCAATGTCATGAGCACCGCTTCATTGACCATGTCCGAAATTGAGCGGTTACATGCAGCAGCTCTTAGGCGCAGTGCGCGATGAACATCCGCGTCGAAGTAGATGGTAGCCCGTTTCGTTTCATCCATTCCTCGACCTTAGCGCTTTGACGTCAGGACGTCAAGAAGGCGGCGTTTCCGGCTTTCCCCTGATCCTTCTAACGCTGGCCCTCACCTGCCCGCAGGAAGGTACTGGTTCGGGATCTCGTGGGACTAAGGGAAATTGAAGGGGGCGGGTCAGTTGCATGGCCGTGTTGGCCAAGCCTCTACACAGCGAACATCGCCTGAAGAATACCCAGCAGCTCATTGAGTGTAGTCTCCGACAGTCTCCCCAATTGCTTGACGAGACGTTCCCTATCTACAGCTCTCAGCTGATCAGCCACAACGTGACCGTCTTTGCCATCAAATGTGCAACGCACACGAAAAGGGTATGGATGACCGCCAGTTGTGAGCGGCGCAACGATGAAAGTGCGTAGGTGAGAATTCAGCTCGTCCGGCGACACTATGACACAAGGCCTCGTCTTTCTGATTTCAGATCCGCGAGTGGGATTCAACGCGACAAGGAAGATATCTCCTCTTGAGACGTGTTCTTCAGTCACCAGGCCCACTCATCATCATCGAAGCGAGTAGCGGTCATCTCATCGATAAGGCCCTCAGGCTGGACCGCCGCCGCCGCCGCCTCTGCCCAGCCAGCCCTTGGTTGAGCCGACGGCCTGATGGTCAGAACCCCTGGAGCCACCTCGATTTCGACTTCGTCAGCCAGCCCCGCAACCTCAAGCATCGGCTTGGCGAGACGGACCCCTCTCGAGTTGCCGATTTTTACCAGCTTCGCTCGAACCATAACCACGACCTGCAGACGTACTCACATTGTAGCCACGGTCGCGACTTCCGAGCGTCTCCCTTCTCTGGCTAACGCTTCCGATCAGAGGGCCGTGCGCTGTGGCCGCTTCTGGCGAGCCTTGGCCTCCCCGTTCCGCAGATGCCAGGTGATGGCATGGGGGAAGGTTTCGAAGCAGTAGCGCTGGCCAGGGCTGGGCAGGCTGGTGAGCAGCGGGTGGGAATCCACCAGGGCCTCGTAGAGATCAGCCCCGCGACGCATCCAGTCGAAGTAGCCGCTGGGATGTTGTTCGGCCTCCTCGCTGCTGGGTGTTGCGAAGCAGAAGATGCCCTGCCGCATCAACTCCCGTTCGCAGGGTCGGGCGCGGCCGTCGCTGCTCCAGCGGCAGGGGGCATCGATGGCAATCACGCGGGCGCCCACCACCGAGCGGCACCAGTGGGCGAGCTCCTGCACATCGCCGGTGGCCAACTGGCCGGCATCGATGCCATCGCGGAGGGCCACAGCATGGAAGCCCTTGCGGACGCCGCCCACGTCGATGCCCACCCCAGTGATAGGGGGAGTGGTGGTCAGGGGATGTTTTTGCACGGCACGGCAGCTGCCAAAGGAGTCAGAATCCATCAACGTGCGTTGGACGGCGCCAGGTCATGCCCGAACTCAGAGCTCTGGAGGAGGCCGTTGAAGCCCTAGATCCCTCCGCATTGGCAGAGTTCAGGCGCTGGTTTGCGGCGTTCGATGCCGCCGCCTGGGATCGCCAGCTGGAAGCCGACCTCACCGCAGGCAAGCTGGACGCCCTGCTGACGGAAGCGGAAGACGACTACCGCAGCCAGCCCCGCAGCCCCCTGTGAACCACACGGCATCGAGCAGGTTCTGGCGCTGCTACGAAGCCTTGCCTGCTGATGTTCGCGATCTTGCCGACAAGAACTTCAGGCTGCTCAAGGTGGACCCCAAGCACCCCTCGCTCCATTTCAAGTTGCTGGCGAGCCAAAGGGTCTACAGCGCCCGAGTCGGGCTGCAGTACCGCACACTTGGTCTGCCAACCGCCGATGGCGTGCATTGGTTCTGGATCGGCACCCACGCGGAGTACGACCGCTTGATTGGCGGCTGAGTCCACCGCGTTCATCGACCTCTTGACCCCGCCCCGCTATCCCCGCGCTGCTGTATTGGGTGGGCCGTTAGGGCATCGGTGACGGCGGTGAAAGAAAAGCTGGGGCCGCTCGCCACGGCTCAGAGCTCGCCGTTGAAGGCCTGGTGCAGGAGGGACTTCTTCAGTTCCTCCAAGGCGGCGAGTTTGCGTTCGTAGAGGCGGGTGAGATGCTGGGTTTCTTTCGACAAGGTGTCGAGTTCCTCCACCACAAGATCTTGATTTGCCACATTAGGTAACGGGATCTTGACCGATAGACTGTCTCCCTTGCTGATATTTAATTGGAGACCACCTGCGCCTTTGCTTTTGTAGAATTGTTTCACCGAGGGACTGGTCAGAAAATACCTCAAATATGGAGGACGCACGTCAGAAGAGAAGCCCTACATTTTCCCGACTCGTTGGTTCATCAGGAAGTTTATGCCGCCCAGGTTTCCAACGATTGTGGGTACGCCTAGAATCTTTGGGTCCCCCGCCATGTCGGTCATGGCGATAATCAAATCACCTTCACTCAGCAAAATAAGGAATATTCCTTGGCAAAAGAATCAGGAAGAAATCGTTGATTATGCTCTGAATCAAAGTTGCCGCCCGGGCGGATACTACTCATTTGAATGTTAAGGAACCTCTGGGCAACGAGCCCTCAAAGCGGATCCAAGCTTGTGATTTGCTCGGAATGAGCAATTTCTTGGAGGTCTGAGGCTTTGATAGGCCTGTTTTCACCCTTACGGCAGCCAAAATCAGCTTATTTGGTGGAATTCTTGCCCGCAATGGGCACACTAATCCTCCGATCACGAACTGCATAGCAACCTGCGACGTGCCATGAATAGGTTCGAGAGGGCGGCCAGCACATTCACTTTGCAGCGGTTCTTGATCATTCCCCGCAGACGGGTCTTCTGAAAGCCGAACTGCTGTTTGATCACCCGAAACGGATGCTCTCCTTTGGCGCGGATATGCGCTTTGGCAGTTTCGACCAGATCATCCAGTCGGCCCTCCGGCGTGTCAGGCAGTACTCGACGCTTCCCTGGTCGCATGGCAACGCGAAAGCCGATCCCCCGGCCTTGCATCTCTTCTCGCTTCTCGAATCCCTGGTAGCCAGCATCCGCATAGACCACGGTTTCCTCGCCGTGCAGGAGATCAGCGGCTGGGGTGAGGTCATGCACATGGGCAGCCGTGGTTTCCACTGAGTGGATGAGGCCGCTTTCGCTATTCACACCGATGTGAACCTACCGCTTCGCATGCCTGCGGCTACATCCCGAAGTACCACTGCTTGCCCTTGCAGGTCTGGTGCATTTCCGGATCCCTCTCCTTCCTCTCGTTCTTAGTGGAGCTGGGTGCCGCGATCAAGGTGGCATCAATGATCGTGCCCTGCTTCATGGCCATGCCGTTGGCCTTGAGGTGGGCTTTGACCACTTCAAAGATCTGTTTGCCGAGATTGTGCTTCTCCAGCAGGTGCCGGAACGTGAGAATCGTTGTCTCATCAGGGATCCGATCGCTGATCATGTCGATCCCCGCAAATCGGCGCATCGTCGGCACCTCGATCAGCGCATCCTCCATCGCTGGATCGCTGAGGTCGTACCACTGCTGCAGCAGATGGATGCGCAGCATGGTCGCGAGCCGATAGGGCGGACGACCACCCTTGGAGCTGGTCTTGGGATAGTGGGGCTCGATCAGATCGATCAGTGCTTTCCACGGCACAACATTTTCCATCTCGCCCAGAAATCGTTCTCGCCTGGTGCGCTTTTTGGCAGTGGACTGCTCGTAATCACCGAATCCAAGCTGCTTACTGCCCATGAACCCAGTCCTTACCTGTGATTACACGAGTATTTTCGCGCGGATGGCTCGGGTTTTCCAGAGCCTCCCTAGGGACTGCTGGGAAGTGGATTGTCTGGCTGCTGCCTACCCTGGAGTAATTTCTCGTAGGTTTGACGAGCAAAACTGTTGTTCAGTTTGATCGCTCCATGATGGACAGCCAGCAGTCTTCTGTCAACTCTGCTGACCAATTCGGCGACGGTTGCTGGACTGCTCAGTGGGATCGGTGGCTTGTCCGACGGCACTGAAGCACCAGGCTCCTGGGTGATCAGCAGTTGATTGTTGGCCAGGCTGCTCCTGAATTGAGAAAGCAGCTCAATTCCCATTTGATGGTCGTCCCAATTGGCCTTGACATGCTCATCAGAGCCACCAAGTGTGAGAGAACAAACGGTCAGCACCAATAAAGACAGTGAAGAGGTGAATACAGCTTGTTCGCAACGTGAAATTTCCCCAACCCCCCTCGGCAAGCGGACCACACTCATGATCACGAGAATAACAGCGGCTCCGGTGGCGACTGCGCTAAGGGCGCCTAACTGAATTCGGTAATGACGCGCCAGATGGCATTGCCTGCTCAACCTCATTGTCAAACTTGCATTCAATTGGTTCAACATCAGCCTTTGACCCTTAGATGCTCCTTGTAGTTCTCGAATGAGTTCTTCATTCATTCGATAATTCCAGATCAACATATTGGTCGCATCTCCTCTCTTCAGTATAGTAAGGGAGTCTAGGTTGGCTGTTTGATATCCCTTTTGCTCGAGCACCGGACAGAATTGGAGCCTTGCAGCCGTGTAGCTGGTAAACACATACGATGCCACATAGATGACCAAGCCCATCAGACCGATGCTGCCTGCCAGGAGTGCCTGGCCCCAACGGGTCAGCCTTTGCTTGGGTTCTTCCGGTGCGCCGTCAACAGGCACAACTTCTATCAGGCGGGGAATCAGAAGACGGAGGACCTTCTCCATGATCCCAGGAAAGTTCGCTTGTGTAGTTTCTGCCTCATCCTATCGGCTTTTTCTGTTGCAGCAATGGCCTTGTCCTTTCGTGCCAGCTCGGCCAGTTGCTGCCGAAGCTCGGCAAGACGAATACGGCGTGGATCCGGTTCTGGCATCGTTTCACCTCAGCGCCTCACAAGCCTCTCCATCTCCATCACCATCCAAGTACGTGTGCCCCTCCCGCAGCAGCTGCTGGGCCCGCTCCCAGGAGTCGACATTTGCGCAGTACCACCGCCGGCCTGGACTGGACGCGGGAGCTGTCCTGTCGTTAATGATCGTCAGCGTCACTGGGCGCTGCGAGGGCTGGCGCGGGGTGCCTCGGTTGACTGCTCGCCAGTCCCAAGGGCGCTGGATTCCGCCGTCGTACCTCCAGACCCCTACGCGATATCGCTGAGCCAGCTTCTCCCGATCGAGATAGGCCCATTCGTCGCACTGCTTCAGGTACTGGCGGTAAGCAAAGGCGTTGCCTTGCTGCACCAGGGTCAGGCTGAGGTGGTCTGGCTTTTCTGGACAGCCCCCATCGTTAACCTCTGAGGCGGGGCAGCGCCCCTGAATGGGGGCTCCCACCGATGAGCAAACGCCGCACCCACAGTCCCGAGTTCAAGGCCAGGGTCGCCATGGAGGCGAACAGTGGCCGCAAGACGATCCAGGAGTTCGCCGCCGACCACGCCATCGGGATTGCGCCATGCAGCGCACCTTGCGGTGCGACCCGATCCAGGTGAGCCAGTGGAAGCGGCAGCTGCTCGATGGAGCCAGGGAGCTGTTTACCAGGGGCAAGCAGACCAAGGACAAGGAGGACGGGCAGGCCAAGGAATCAGAGCTTTTCCAGCAGATCGGCCGGCTGCAGATGGAGCTGGAGTGGCTCAAAAAAAGTCTCAGCTGCTCTGATGCCCATGAACTACGCAAGCTGGTCGATCACGACCATCCCGAGCTCAGCGTCAGCCGCCAAGGCTTGCTGCTGGGGCTGCCTCGATCCACGCTGTACTACCGGCCCACACCGGTGCGGGAATCGATGCTACGGATCATGGCAAGGATCGATGCTCTCTATCTGGAAGATCCCTGCAGCGGTAGCCGCCGGATGGTGGCCTATCTGGCCAGAGATGAGATCCCGATCAGCCGTGATCGGATGCGAAACCTCATGCGCCGCATGGGGTTACGGGCGATCTACCAGAAATCCCGCACCACAGTTCCCGGGGATCCCTCCGAGCGTTTTCCATGTCTGGTGGATCTCAGCATGGTCACGGTACTTGAGGAACAGCAGCCAGGAGGTCTGCTCCGTGTAGTCGAGCTCGGTGCCGCAGCCGGCCTCCTTGCGCAGGCAATCGTCGATAGCGCGGAACGCCTGCTCGAAGGAGCTGGGAGCTGAAGCCGCGCGGGAGCCGTTGGGGGCGCGGCTGCGGGGGGCAGGGCTTGGGGCCTGGCCGTTGCCGGAGGCTTCCCGCTCCGACCCCTCCGCTAGGGCCACCGATCCACCGCGGCCACGGCCGGACACGATCAGCCGGCGGCTGAGCAGGTCTGCCTTGACCGCTTCGTAACTGGCTTCGTCCCACTCCAGGGTTTCCCGCAGGCGGCCGTTGCCCGCTGATCCCCCCAGGGCAGTCAGCGCACCGAGCAGCTCGTCGGCAAGGTCGTCGTTGCTGCCGGCATCGCTCAGTGGGTTCTCAGCGGCGTAGATCAACGTGGCGGGCAGTTCGTTGCCCTCAGGATGCCAGCAGACATCCCATCGGAGCAAGGCCGGTCGGTGATCGCCGCTTCCCATGGAGGGGCAGGGTGATTCATGCAGGGTTGAGCCTCTCGAAGAGAGAGGTAGGAATAGTGCAGTGGGCTTTGATATATGCAGCTAACGTTCAAATCAGAAGCGGGCAGTTGACTGCGCCACGGAAGGTATGGAATGCTCCCGACGGCAGAATCTTGATGTTATACGGGCTGCTTTTGCAATACTAGACTTCTCAGAAACTCTGGCGCCAAGTCAGCACCATTCGGCCAGCAAACTGTGCGAAGCTCAGGATCTAGGTAGGCCTCGCTGAATCTTTCGGGATCAAGAAGGTCTTCAAAGATTGGACCTACGAGCTCTGCAGCAACGTCAGCTTCTCCGTGAGTTCCATCGTTGAATTGAAGCAACAGTCGGTGCCCTGTAAGGACTTGAGCAGATGTGACGAGAAGCATGATGTACTCGAAAAGTGTGACTACTCTAAAGGGGGAATCGGCGATAGAGGCTCGTGGCGGCGCGCTTGCTCCCAGTCAAGCATCAACTCATCGCGATGCTGCTGGTACCATTCCAATACGTGAGATAGAGCTCTTCTTGGAAATTGACCATTGACAACACCATCTACTATGTTGACTGTGATCTCATACTCGCCATAGATTGCATGGAAATGTGGTGGATCATGATCTCGATATAGGATGGCTATCGCGATCCCAAGGAAGCGGCTGACAGCTGGCAACTATAGCGTCAAACTGGCAAGTTGCCAAAGGCTGCGAGACAGCGATTTCGTGTGCAGGCCCCTGCCTTAGGCTCCGTATAACGCTCAAGATCAGAAGCGGGCAAAAAAAGCAAAGCTAGAGAATAATCCAGCCCTCCGGTCTTCTGAATCTGGTTGTTAGCCGACCCTAAAATCCATGAAACTGCATGCTGAATCCAACCTATTACCGAGCATTTCCGGGAAAATGACGCAAGTCGGGTATTTCATTTAACGCATCTTCCATGGCTAGTTTATTGGGGCTGTACCACTGCTGCATTAAATGAATCCTCAGCAAGGTGGCCAGGCGATTGAGGAGGTCGTACCCATCTGCTGCTTGGTTTTTGGATAAACAGTATCGATCAGATTAATCAACGGGTACTAGGGCACCACCTGATCCATCTCGGCTAGATACTTCTCCTACTTGGTGCGCTTTCTGGCGGTGCTCTGCTCGTAATCCGGATAAGCACGCCAAGCTGCTTGCCGCCTGTCACTCCAGTTCTGGCCTTGGTTTATGCACTTATTCTCACGTGGATGGCATGGGATTTACATAATCCATCTAAAACCATCACGGCTTTCCTACTCTACTAAAGTAAATTGTGCGTAAACAATAGATTCCCTAACCCCATTTCCAGAAAGTAAATTGACATCCCAGCCTATTCCAGAAGGTATATTGAGGAACGGACCAAAAGAATTTGGATCCTTGTTCGATTCCGAAGACTTTGGATACCCATTCGATGAGCACAAGGTACTTATGGATGATTCCGTATCAGTCTTAACTTTGCCATATGTTCTTTCCGTTATGATGTACTTCAAAGGGATGCAATAAGAACGATCAGAGAGTGCTAAAATACTAGCCATGAATGGCGGAGTAAAACCTCGTGGTTGCGGATCATCTCCTACGGTCTGAGGTACTTTATCTAATGAGTTTAAAACCGCATTGATTGCAGCCATGGCCTTCATTGGCTCACCACTCTCTTCGGAAAGCGGCAACAACCATCGCTTGAAAGGCGGATTTAAATTCCTATCCATGTATAAATTCTCAAATGAGCCAGATTCAAATTTAACATTATATCGCTTGTCGCCGATTCTTAGATTGTTAATTCCAACAATCTTGCCAGATGAGTTTGTATAGATTTTATGCTTCGATCCCTGAATTGCATCTGCCACTAACCGGCTCTGTTCTGTGGTGAAGGCGGCGCCCACGAGGGCTTTCCTGCACTGTTTCAGATTCTCGCGAACATTGATTGTCATCGGATGATTCGAGCCCAGCGCCTTATCCGTGATTGCCAGGGCGCGGAGGAAGAGGGGCTCGGCCTTGGCGTAGGCGCCCTGGATGGAGTACAGCTCCGCAAGGTCGTTGGCGCTGTCGGCGGTATCGGGGTTATCGGGCCCCAGCGCCTTCTCCCTGATCGCCAGGGCGCGAAGAAAGAGGGGCTCGGCCTTGGCGTAGGCACCCTGCGTAGTGTACATGTAGCCGAGGTTGCTGAGGCTGGAGGCGATATCGGGGTGATCGGGCTCTAGCGCTTTCTCTCTGATCGCCAGGGCGCGAAGGTAGAGGGGCTCGGCCTTGGCGTAGGCGCCCCCTTGGTTCCTATAGAGCACCGCGAGGTTATTGAGGCCGGAGGCGGTATCTGGGTGATCGGGCCCCAGGTTTTGTTCAGTCCAGGCAAGCACTTTTTCCTGAATCTGCGCCGCCTCTTGATATTTGCCTTGCTGGTAGAGGGTATCCACCTGATGTTGCCATTCGAGAACCTCTGGCGGATAGGGGCTGCTGCGCTGCCCCCTGGCCTGGGCCAGCAGCTCATGGGTACGCTGAATCCCCTGCTGGCGTTGGAGCATGGGCGGAGGCAATACCGCCTCAGGCTGAGGTTGGGCTCTGGCACTGGAAAGCCAAGTTGGCTGGCCACGGATCTGTCCCCCACTGGGCTCTGCAGCCACAGCGGACGCTGGAGCATTATTCAACAGAATGCCGGTGAGGGCGATGCCACACCAGATCCCAGCCCACAACGCCATCCCTTTCTCGACAAACCAGTATAATGTAACTCCTGTTTGGCGAATGACAGAGATTGATGCAGAATATTCTGGTTCCACGATTGGCTTATGCATGATCACCCCTAACGCCCCAGATCAGAAGCGGGCAGGGATGATCGACATGATAGGCAACCCCCGCTCCCGTCTTCTGCATCTGGATGTTAGAGCGGCAACAGTAGAACGGTGGGGGCCTGACCACAGGCGGGGCTTATTCGGAATCGTTTAGGGGAGTAGATCGTCTAGCCAGGAGCACGTTGCGGTTGACATACTTCCTACCATACCGCGATAAGAATCCCGGTCTTTATGCGGGGCATTGCTAGTAATCGTATTCAAATCATTCGATGGAGCTCCGCATGGTCGGCGGCGATCCCCTGCCCTGGATCGTCTTGCGGCTACTGATCGCCTCCATGGCGAACCCTGGCCTTGAACTGGGACTGGGGGTGCGACGCTTGGTCATCGATGGGAGCCCCTTTTAGGGGCGGTGTCCCGCCTCAAAAGCAACCCTGCCCTGCACCGCCGTGACCCTGCAGCCCGCCGCGCACCTGGCCGCACTTCTTGTGGCGACCCAGCTTCTGGCCCCTGCCGCCTGGGCCGGCCAGATCTCCGGTACGGCCCGCCTACAGCAGCCGATGGCCCTGCCGCCGGATGCGATTTTGGAAGTTTTGTTGATCGACGCGGCCCTCGCCGATGCGCCGGCCCGGGTGCTGGGGCGCACCAGGCTCCAGCCCGCAGGCAAGCCCCCCTTCCGCTTCACCATCAGTTACCGCGACCGCGACCTGACCCCAAGGGGGCGCTATGGGGTGCGCGCCACGCTGCGCCAGGGCGAGCGGCTGCTATTTACCACTGACACGTTCACCCCAGTGCTCAGGGGCAGCGTCAGCGCGCCGTTGACTTTGCAGCTGGTGCCGGTGGGCAGCGGGCGGCCGGGCTGGGGTGGTGACCAGGGCCCCCTGGGCCGGTTGCCCGCCAGCTGGCGCGGCGAGCTGCCCAGCGCCGGCGGTAGCAACCTCTGGCAGGTGGACCTGGCTGCGGACGGCAGCTACCAACTACGGCAAACCTGGCTGAATCGGCCCGCTCCCCATACGTTCGACGACATCGGCCGCTGGCGCCTGGAGCCGTCCGGCCAACGGCTGGTGTTACGCGGCGGCCGGGAGGCGCCGGTGTTTCTGCAGCCGCTAGAAGGGGGCGCGGTGCTGCGCAAGCTCGATCTGGAAGGCCAGCCGATCCGATCGGGACACAACGACCGGCTGCAGCGGCTAACCGTGCCGGAGCCGATCGCGCCACGGCTGTTCCTGGCGGGCCTGTTTCGCCTCCTACCCCAAGGGCCGACCATGCAGCTCTGTGTCACCGGCCAGCGGCTGCCTGTGGCGCTGGAGGGCGACTACAAGCGCCTGCTGCAGGCCTACCGAAGCGTTCAAGCCGCGGGCGGGCCAGGCCAGCCCCTGCTGGTTAGCCTGGAGGGGCTAATCAGCCAACGCCCCGCTGCGCAACCTGGCCAGGGCCCTCGCCAAACCCTGGTGGTCGAGGCGTTCGGGAGGGCGCATCCCGGCAGAGGCTGCCCGCAGCCTGAAATGGCATCTACCCCAATGGCATCCGACCAAAAACCCGCCCCGGCCCATCGGGCCCAACCGACCCTGCGGGGCACCGCCTGGAAGCTGCAGGCGCTGCAGGCACCAGAAGGCCCGACCCTGATCAATCCGCCGGGCCGGCCACCGGAACTGCTGCTGGCCACCGACAGCGAGCGACTCAGCGGCAACAGCGGCTGCAATCGGCTGCTGGGTGGCTTCCAGCTGGCCGGTGACCAGCTGCGCTTCTCGCAACTGGTGAGCACCAAAATGGCCTGCGCTGCAGAGGTGATGGCCTTCGAGCAGCAATACCTGAAAGCGCTGGAACAGGTGAGGCAGTGGAACATTGACAAACGTTCGCTGCTGCTGCAGGACGGGACTGGGCGTAGTTTGTTGTTGTTTCGATTGTAGTTCAGGTGATCCCTGAGATCACCGGTCCGGCAGGGTCTTCCCGTTTATTCTAACATTACGTTCGCTCTAACTCTTTATTGGACAGTTCCGAGAACCCCACTCCTCCCCCCTGCACCTTCCGTGAACTACCAGTCGGAGCCTCTAGGAAACATGTCCCAAATCCAATTCTGACAAGGGATCTCCAGTCTGGGCGGCTGGTTTATCCATTCGGTTCACGGGTCCGAGAACCACCTTTTCATG
>Ga0209088_10001383_pt1 | contig 15687 bp, 9 predicted proteins | sample S_140625_EF_Meta_FD_187324 | JGI IMG/M metagenome (GOLD analysis project Ga0209088, IMG submission 187324) | Freshwater microbial communities from Lake Simoncouche, Canada to study carbon cycling - S_140625_EF_MetaG (SPAdes) (version 2) | ecosystem: Environmental > Aquatic > Freshwater > Lake ... | reverse complement strand
CGCCCGGGATGCCGACACCGGACTTGCTGCCGAAGCCGAAGTCCCGCACCATGTCCTGCATCTGCGCATGGGTCATGCGCAGGCCCACGGTGACCATGCCGGTGTTCACGCTGTGGACCAGCACGTCCTTCCACGACCACGAGTGGTACTCGCGACTGTCGCTGTTGTGGATCACGCGCCCGAAAGAGGTCACGAGCGGCGACCCCGTGGGCATCTGGATCATGTCCGTGGGCTTCGCGAGGCCGAGCTGCGTGGCGCGAGCCCAGACGAAGCTCTTCATGGTGGAGCCGGGCTCGTATGGATCGGTGAAGTTGCGGTTTCGACCAAGCGACGGGTGGATCCTGCGCGCGGGATCGCGCGTGGCCTCACGCACGCCCGGACGCTCCTGCAGGATGTCGGCCATCGCCAGGATGTCGCCGTTGCCGGCGTCCATCACGATGACGCGTCCGCCGCCGGCGTTCATGTCCTTCACCATCTTGGTGAGGTGCCGCTCGGCCGATTCCTGGATGGCAAGGTCGATGGTGAGGCGCACGTCCTGGCCGGGGTCGCCGGGGACATAGTCGTCGCGGTTGATCCAGAGGGTGCGCCCGAACGCATCGCGGAGGGCCTTCACCTGGCCATCGGCCGGGGCCAGTTCCTTGTTGAACGCGAACTCCACGCCAGCCTGTCCGATGTGCTCGGTGCCCACCTTGCCGACGATCTGCCCGGCCAGCCCGCCCGCGGGGTACTCGCGCACCAGCTTGGTCTCGAGGCCGATGCCGTCGAGGTCCATCTGCTTCAGCGCATCGACTTGTGCCTCGCTGACGTCCTGGGAGAGGATCATGTACCGCCGCTCGGCGTTTTCGCGGAGCAGCTGGTGGATGGCCTGGGGTGCCTGCTTGAGGACCGGTGCCAGCGCGATGGCGGCATCCCGGAATGGATCGCACTCGGTGATGGCGTTGGGGTCGGTCTTGGACGCCTGCTTGGCAGCTGCCCAACCGCTCTCGTAGATGAAGGCGGGGTCGCAGTACAGCTTGTAGCCCACAAGGCTCATGGCGAGCGGGCGGCCGCGGCGGTCGAGGAGCTCGCCGCGCTGGGCGAGTTCCTTGCGCACGCTGGTGCGCCGGCCGGCATTGGCGTGCAGTTCTTCGGGCGGCGCCACCTTGAGCTGCGCCACGCGGATGAGCGTCAGGGAGAGGACCACCGCGGTGCAGGCCACGATGCCGCGCGCCCATCGGCGCGTGCGCGCGGACTGCTCCGACGGGTCGATGGAGGCGTTCCGCGTGGGCGAGGCTGCGGCCGGGATCGCGGGTTCCGCAGACGCGGCGTGCTGCGCGGAATGAGTGGTCTCACTGTCCACGGGTGGTTCCCTTTGCCTTTGCCGCACCCTTGGCGGGCGTGGGCTTCTTGGTCGAGGCGCGCTTCTTGGCCGCGGGGCCCTTCGGCGCGTCGGCCTTCTTCGGCGCGTCCGCCGTCGATTCGGTCTTCGCCGACGACTTGCCGCCGAGCGCATCGGTGGCAGGCGTCGCCAGCGTGGACGACGCAGCGTCCGCACTCGTCTGGGCACTCTCCTGGGCGCTTTCCTGGATGGGCGCCAGGTCCAGCTTCAGCCGCTCGGCGTACGAGCGGATGTCCGCCGGATCGCTGCGGCCGGCGATGTTGGCGCGCAGGCGCCACTGCCCCCGCTCCTGCTCGACGATGCGGTTGTGCGCACGCGAGATCTCGTTGGAGACCTCGTAGCGCTGCTGCCGCAGGGAGAGGAGCGACAGACCCATCGCTCCGACCGCGACCATGATGACGAAGAGCTTGGCGAAGATTCTCATGGCGTGCGCTTCCGTGCGCCCGCGTGCCGCGCCGCAAGGATCGCGGCAGGGCGAACGGGTTGTTCAGACCCTTGCAATCAGCCCTTGGTCGGGATCTTCAGCGTCTGGCCGGGCTTGAGCGCGGCGGGATCCTTGATGCCGTTGTGCTTGAGCAGCTCGGCGACCTTGATGCCCTGCTTCTGCGCGATGCCGTAGGCGGTGTCGCCCTTGCCGACGGTGACGGTGGCGGCGACGCGCGCAGCGACCTTCGGCTCGGGAGTCGTACGGACAACGGTGGTGCCGGCCTGCGGCGCGGACTTGGCCACGGCGCCGGGCTTGAGCACGTCGATGGGCGGAATGCGGAGGTCGGAGTTCAGGGCAAGCTTCGCCGCATCGGGCGAGACGGCCTTGTTGTAGTCCTGGAGCTTGGTGGCGAGCGAACCGTCGCCGTACTCACGCGCGGCGATCGACCAGTAGGTCTCGCCCTTCTGGACCTTGTGGAACTTGACGGGCGTCCCGTCGGTCTTGGCGACCTCGATGATGAGGCCTTCCTGCGGGGGGGTGGGATCGCCGAGCACGAGCGTGCCCGGGTCCACGGCGTCCGGCAGCGTGCTGGTGCCGTCCTTGCCCAGGTTCACCTGGACCAGCGCGTCGCCACCGACGGCGTCGAGCTGGACCGGCTCGGTCTCGGTGGTCTTGGGCTGGGCCTCGGCAACGGTGGCCGGGTCGAAGCGCTGTGCCGAGAAGTGGTCGGACACCAGGATGCCGACGAAGAGCATGAGGCCGAAACCGATCACCAGAGCAAGCTTGTTCTCGCGCGTCATTGCGCACCACCCTTTTTGTTGGCCATTTCAGGCCGAAACCGTGCGGTCGTGGCATGCCACCGATGGCTGCCCGCCATCGGTTTCATCGGCAGCGGCGGCGTGATTGCATCAGCGGTCGGCGGCAGAATCCGTGCCGAATTCGAAGACGCGGAACTTGGCGCTCCGTGCCCGCGGGTTGGCGCGGGTCTCGGCGTCGGCGGCCTCGGCCGGCTTGCGGGTCAGGCGGGTGCCGAGCCCTTCGCGCTCCCATTCCGCGAACGAGTGCTTGACGAGGCGGTCCTCGAGGCTGTGGAACGAGATGATGCCGGCCCGGGCGCCCGGTTGGAGCCAGCTTGCGCCGCTTGCCAGGGCCCGGCCGCCCTGCTCCAGCGCCGTGAGCAGGCTCCGGAGCGCCCCGAGTTCGTCGTTCACCATGATCCGGAGCGCCATGAACGTCCGGGTGGCGGGGTGCATCCGGCTCTCCCGGGCACGCGCGCCGTAGGCCGCCACCACCGCCGATGCCAGGTCCGTGGTGGTGCGGATGGGCGCCCTGCCCCGGCGTTCCGCAATGATCCGGGCAATCCGGCGGGCGAACGGATCCTCGCCGAGCTGGAAGATGGCATCGGCCAGCTCGGCCTCGGGAAGGCGGGCCACCAGTTCGGCGGCGGTCTCGCCCCGCGAGGTGTCCAGGCGCATGTCGAGCGGTCCCTCGGCCTGGAAGCTGAAGCCGCGGAGGGGGTCGTCCATCTGCGTGCTGGCGAAGCCGAGGTCGGCGAGCACGCGGTCGGCACGCCAGCCTGCGGCGCGGATCGCCTGGTCGGCATGGGCGAAGGTGCCGTGGTGGGCGCGGACCTCGACGCCGTCGACGGCGCGCACCCGGGACTCCGCGAACGCCAGGTTGGCCGCATCGAGATCCAGGAGGAACACCCGGGACCCCGCACCGCCGCGGCGTGCGAGGGCCTCGGCGTGACCGCCGCGACCGGCGGTCAGGTCCGCGACGGTGCCACCCGCGGGCATCGCGAGGAGCTCAAGGATGGTGTCGAGGAGGACCGGGAGATGACCCGCGCGGGCACTCATGCGCCGGGGGCGTCCTGCCCGGGCGAAACGGACGGCGCGGGACGCGGTGCGGCGCGGCGGACCACGGTCGGTGCCGCGCCGACGCCGCGCATCGCGTACGCGAGCAGCGCCAGGAACGACAGGACCAGGAAGATGAACGGCCAGAGCAGTCGCCCGCCCTCGCACAGGAGGTAGACGCCGACCCCGAGGCCAAGGAGGCAGAGCCCGGACTCCATGCCGTAGAGCGCAAGGACGGCCTTGCGGACCGAACCGTCCATCGAGCGCTTCACGCGGTGATGGAGGTGGTTGGCATCGGGCGTCGAGAACGGCACGCCGGCGCGCCGGCGGCGGATGATGGCGAGCGCCGTATCGAGGATGGGCAGTCCGAACATCGCCAGCCCGCACATGACGAGCAAGGTGGAGTGGCCTTCGTATCCGGCGTCGGGCGGAAGCGGCGGCGGCAGTGCGCCGGGCAGCGCCGCGGCGGGATCCGGCAGGGCCCGCACCACCAAGGGGCAGCCGAACGGGCGCAGGTTGGCGAACGTCATGATGATGGTCACCGAGAGGTAACCGATCAGGAGGCTACCCGCATCGCCCAGGAAGATGGACGCGGGGTTGAAGTTGTAGACCAGGAAGCCGAGGCACGCGCCGAGCAGGCTCATGCAGAGCACCACGCGGGCGCCTGCCATGGAACTGGCCATCTCGCCCACGTTCAGGAAGTCCGGCGGAAGCGCGTAGACGATCAGGAGCGACAGGGCGAGCAGGCCCAGGCACATCACGGCGGTGATGCCGGAGAGCAGCCCGTCCAGGCCATCGAGCAGGTTTGCCGCGTTGCTGCCGCCGAGGACGAACGCCGCCACGAGCGCGGTGCCCACCCAGTAGAAGATCACCGCGTTCTGCACCGCGAAATCGCCGAAATGGATCGGCGAATCCAGCGGCCCGCCCATGATGGGCGTCATGAGGCCGGCGGCCACGTTGACGCCGATCTCGTCGATGGCGAGCGCCGCCGCGGCCACCAGCTGGCCGGCGATCTTCAGGCGGGCGTCGAACTTCCAGATGTCGTCGGCCAGGCCGGTGAAGGTGATGGCGATCATGCCGAGCACCACCGAGAAGGGAACCGGCGGAAGCGAGAGGAGGTCCGAGCCCGCGAACAGGGCGCTCACGATGATCCCCACGAAGACGCCGACGAAGACGCCGACGCCGCCGAGGTAGGCGACCGTGCGGCCGTGGAGCTTGCGCACCGCGTCCGGCTTGTCGACCACGCCGGTCTGGTGGGCGATCCATCGGACCACCGGCACCGTGGCGACCGTGGCGGCAAAGCTCGCCAGGAGGGCCGGGAGGCAGTCGACGAGGAGCGAGAGCGCGCCTTGGAGGCGCACCTCATGCGTCATTCCCTCGCAGCTCATGCGATGGCCTCCGGACGGTGCACGCACTCCGCCGCGATGTCGGCGATGGTGCGGTCCAGGGTGATGGAGGGATCGAAGCCGATCGCCGCGCGGATGCGGGAGATGTCGGGGACGCGGATCGCGAGGTCCTCGAAGGAGTCGCCGAAGACCTGCGAATGCGGGATGCGGTTGAGCGGGGACCGGGATCCGGTGACGCGCAGCACGGCGCCGGCGAGGTCCTCGATGGTGACGGGACGGTCGCCGCCGACGTTGAACACCCGCCCGTGGCAGGCGGCGTCGGCGAGGAGCCGCGGCAGCGCGGCGGCGACGTCGCGGACATCGCAGAAGCAGCGCACCTGTCGCCCGTTGCCGTGGATCTCCAGGGGTTCGCCGGCGAGTGCGGCCGTGACGAAGCGCGGCAGCACCATGCCGTAGCGACCGCGCTGGCGCGGGCCGACCGTGTTGAAGAAGCGGGCGACCACCACGGGCAGCGCATCGCGCTGCGCGTGCGCGAGCGCGAGCTGCTCGTCGATGGCCTTCGACAGGCCGTACGACCAGCGCGAGACCGTGGGCGGCCCGAAGACGAGGTCGTCCTCCTCGCGGAACGGGGCCCGGATCCCCTTTCCGTAGACCTCGCTGGAACTCGCGAGGAGCGTCGGGGTCCTGGAGCGGGCGGCATACGAAAGCACCGCCGATGTCTCGAAGATGTTCGTCTCCGAGGCGCGCGCGGGGTCCTCCACCACCAGGCGCACGCCGACGGCGGCAGCCAGGTGGAAGATCCCGTCGAATCCGCCGGCAGGCAGCCCGGCAAGCGCGTCCGTCACGGTGGCCTGCACGAAGGTCAGGCAATCGCCGTGCGTGGAGCGCGCCGCGTCGAGGTTCGATTCACGCCCCGTGGAGAGGTCGTCCACCACGGTGACGGAGCCTCCGGACGAAAGCAGCGCCTCGCAGAGATGCGAGCCGATGAAGCCCGCACCGCCGGTGACGAGGTAGCGCCTTCGTGGGGTGGTCGCCATGGTCGATGCCCTGGACATCCGCCGCGGGGATGCTCAGGCCTTGGTCTCCGTGCCCACCGGCTTGGCGTACTCGGCCATGAGCTCCGCATTCTTCTTGAAGTAGCCGCCGACGGTGTGCTCGGGGCGCATCAGGACGGTGCCGAGGAGCACGGCGTGCGTCTCCTGCAGCTGGTGCACGAACTTCGCCACCAGGCCGCGCTGGTCCTGCATGGCGCGAACCACCAGGACGGCGCCGTCGCAGCAGTCGGCCACCACCATCGACTCGCCCGCGACGAGCGCCGGGGGAAGGTCGAGGATCACCACCTGGTACTGCTCACGCAGACGCGCCACGAGGCGGCGCATCTCGTCGGTGGAAAGGCGTTCATAGACACGGCTCTCCGGGGTGCCCGGTCCGTAGACGGCGATCCCGTTGGACATCTGCGGCTGCACCTGGCGTCCGGCGAGCATGTCGCCGAGGCCGGGCGCGTCCGGATCGACGCCGAACACCGAGGCGAGGCGCGGCCGACGCAGGTTGGCGTCGACGACCGCCACGGTGCGGCCGATGGCCTGAAGGCTGGAGGCCAGGTTCGAGGCCGTGGTCGTGGCGCCGCCGGCGGGATGCGCCGCGACGATGGCGATCGAACGCATGCCGCCGGCATCCATCGCCTTGCGGGCGGCGGAGGCGAACTGCCGGAACATCTCGGCCGTGGTGGAGCCGGGCGAGTCGTGGACCACGAGTTCCGCCGCCTTGGGCGCCGCGGGATCCTCCTCGATGTCCGGGATCACGCCGATCAGCCGCGCGCCGCCGACGCCGGCGAGGTCGCTCGGCTGCTTCACGCGCTGGTCGAGGAACTCGCGCAGGAAGAGGATGCCGGCGACGATCAGGAGCACGAGCACCGCACCGCCCGGGACCATGAACTTGAGCTGCGGGAAGTCCAGTTCCTTCGGGGTGGTGGCGCGCTGCACGAGCCGAACACGACGGGCGTCCTCGCGGGCCTGCAGGAGATCGAGCTGCGTGATCAGGTCCTGGAGATCGTTTCGCTCCAGTTCCTTCTGGGACAGCTGCTCCTTGAGGGCGTCGAGCGCGCTGATCTCGGCGGTCAGGTCCTGGAGCTTCTTCTGCGAGGTGCTCAGGTCCTCGGTCTGCTTCTCGACGAGCGACTTCAGGCCGACGACGCGCTGCGAGAAGTTGATCTTGTCCGCCAGCAGGTTGCGGCTCATCGCCTCGTCCATGGACGCCTTGAGCCGGGCGCGTCCCGCCGCCTCGCGCTGCATCAGCTCCTTGACCTGCGGGTGATCCTCGCCGAAGCGCTCGCGCGTGGCGTTGAGCGCCACCTGCACCTGCTGGAGGTCGCGCTCGAGCTGGCGGATCGACGGATCGTCCATCGCGTTGCGGCGGTCCTCGTCCTCGAAGCGCTGGTCGGCGATCTTGCGGTCGATCGAGTCCAGGCGCGCCTGGGCCAAGGTGAGGTCGCGGATCGTGTCGTCGCGCAGGCGCGCGAGGTTCTCCGAGGAGCGCTGGTCGGCAAGGTCGGATTCCTTGCCGGCGGTGATGCCCTTCTTGCGGATGAAGTCCTGGATCTCCGACTTCAGGGTGCGGATCGAATCCTCGACCTGTCCCTTCTTGGTCTCGAACTGCGACTTGCTGCGCGCCGTCCGCGAGTTCTCCTCGTCATCGCGCGCGCTCATGTACGTGTCGGCGACGCGGTTGAGGATGACCGGCACGTCGGACTTGTCCCACGTGCGCCAGGTGACGGTGAAGAGCTGGGTGCCGCGGCGGTGACCCACGCGCAGCGTGTCCTCGAGCTCCTCGATCCGTTCGTCGACCGTGGTGTAGTGCTGGCCCCACTTGGTCATGCCCACGTCCGGCGCCTTCATCGCGGCCTCCAGGATGGACTTCGACATCATCTTCTGCGACTCGGTCTGGCCGAGGCGCGCGATCGCCTCGTCCTGCACGATTTCACGGGTCACCGCGTCCTTCGCGCCCGTCACCTCGGGCCGGATCTCGAAGATCACCGAGCCGCCCCAGAGCGGGTAGAGGAACAGGCAGGTGAAGTGCGCGACGACGCCGAGCACGAGCCCGACGCCCGCGGAGCCCGCGAGGAGCCACGCGTGCTGGCGGAGGATGCGCACGGGATCGACGGTGGGGGCCTGCTGCCTGCCGCCGCGGGGTGCACCGCCTGCCTGGGCGGGGCGGGGAGCGGAGGATGGGGTGGCGGTCGTCTGGTTGGCTGCAGTCATGGTTGTTCCTCTCGAGAGATCCCGTCGCGCGTCAGTCCCAGTCATCAATGCCGGACATCAATCCCAGTCATCCGTGGCTGTCTTCACTCACCGACATCACGTCCCACGTGTCACTTCCCCTTGAGCGACGCCGTGATCTCCTCGATCTCCTTGGCGGTGTCCGCGTCGGGCGACTTTGCCCGGGCACGGTCAAGGAGCTGGCGGGCATCCCCGACATTGCCCTGCCCCGCGCGTACCTGCGCCAGGTGCATGAGCGCACTCGCCGTGGGCGCGACGGCCACCGACTTGTTCAGCACGTCCTCGGCATCCGCAAGCTTGCCGGACTTGAAGAGGACGTAACCGAGCGTGTCGAGGTAGTCGGGCTGCGCCGGAGCGAGCTGCACGGCGAGCGACGCCAGCTCGAAGGCCTTGGCGGTGTCGTTCTTGACCTTCACCAGCAGGAAGGCGGCGTTGTTGAGGGCTGCGGCATTGCGCTGCGCGATGCCTGCGGCCATCTCGAACGCATCGCATGCGCCCTTGAGGTCGCCGCGCGAGTAGAGCACGGAGCCGCGGGTCATCGCGGTGGCGGACCGGACGCCGGCCTGTACGGACTCGCCGCCTGCCTCGACCTTTCCGCACCACTCCAGCGCCTTGTCGCCGCCGGTCGGGCCGGAACGCATCCAGGTGTCCGCGATGATCGCCGATTCGACGGCCGTCGGGGTACCCGACTGCAGGACGAATGCCTCGAAGTCGCCCGGACGGTCCGGCGGGAACATCTCGCGGAGCACCACGGCGGTCCGCTCGACGTTCTCGACCGTCTTCTCCGGGAGCGCACGCGCCGCAACGAGCGCGTCGCGCCCGGCGACGATGGCCTCGTCCCGCTTGCCGGTCTTGGCGAGCGCGGTCGCACCGATGGCGCGGAGCACGGGGGAGCGCGCCACCAGCTCGCTTGCGCCGCGCAGGAGCGCGAGGGCTTCCTGCGGATTGCCGGCCAGGAGCCGGGCATTCGCGGACTTCTCGAGGTAGACGATGGACTTCGGGTCGAGGGTGAACGCGCGCTCGAACTCCTTGGCCGCGCTCGCTGCATCGCCCGTGTTCAGGTACAGCTCGCCGACGCGTTCCGCGGAGACCGGGTCCTGCGGGCGGAACTCCACGCCTTCCTTGGCGACCTCGATCGCGCGCGGGACGTTGCCCGACGCGATCTGCATCTGGATCAGGCGTGCGCGGCCCTCCTCGCTGGACGGCTGCGCCTTGAGATAGCGCTCGACGATGCCGATCGCCGCCTTGATGTCGCGCTTGTCGAGCGCGAGGTCGGTGCGCTGGGAGACCATCGGCCAGTACATGGCGTTTCGCGCCAGGATGCGGTCGGCTTCGGCGATGGCCTGGTCGAGCCGCGCGTTGTCCTGGCTGGCGATCGCCAGGCCGCGCAGGATCTGCACGCGGCGCAAGGGCGCAAACAGGTCGGAGGGAGACACCAGCTCGGCACGGCCCAGCGCGGCGAGCGCCTCCTCGGCCTTCGCGTTCGCCGCGTCGCGCTTGCCGGCATCGCGGAGCTCGTCCGCCTCGCCTGCTGCGAGTCCGGAGACGAGCATCTCGAGCTGCCGCTGCGATTCCGCCGGCGGGCTGGCACCCATGACGCCGCGGGCCTTCTCGACGGTGGCACGCGCATCGGCGTATTGGCGATCGACCAGCTGCAGGTCCGCCAGGCGGAGGAGCATGACGACCGAGGGCGAATCGCCCATGGCATCCTTGAGCAGCTCGATGGCGCGCTTCGCGTTCCCGCGCTTGGCCTCGAGCTCAAGCAGCACCAGGTCGACCTCGCGCTTCTTGGGGTCCTGCAGGGCGCGCGCCTTGGTGAAGCACGCCTCGGCACCGGCACGATCGCCAAGCGCGTCGAGGTAGAGGCCCTGCTCGGTGTACGTCAGCGCGGTGGCGGCACCGGCGGCCTCGGCCGCCTTCACCACGTCCGCGATCGCGCGCGTTCCCTCGTCGAACTTGCCGAGTTCGCGCAGCACCGATGCCTTGCGGCCGGCGAAGCGGATGTCGTACGGCGCGGACTGCATGGCAGCCGTGTAGAGCTGCTCGGCGAGCGCCATGTTCATCTGGTGCGCGTCCTCGAGCAGGCGACGCTGCTCTTCCTTGGGGACGGAGGCCCAGGCACGGGCGTCGAAGCGCGGCCGCCCCTGCGCATCGCGCACCGATCCGAAGTCGGCCGGCTGGTAGAGGAGCGCGTACAGGTCGCCCAGGTTCTCGCGGTTCGTCGGATCAAGCTGGATCAGGCGCTGGCGGTGGTCGATGGCGATGGCGCGGCTCCCGTAGACGGCCTCGTAGTCGGCAGCGGCGCGCAGGGCCTCGACGTCACCGGGGTTGGCCGCGACCGCGGCACGGAGCATCTCCAGCGCATTGCGACCCTGGCCGGAGCGGCCGAGCGCGCGCGCATAGCCGCGCACGTTGCCGAGATCGTTCGGGCGGCGGTCGTACGCCTCCTTCCAGAGGGCGAGCGCGGCCGGCTCATTGCCGATGCGCTCCTGGATCATGGCCAGCTGGGAGGCAATCGGTGCGTCCGTCCGGCCCGACTGGCGCGCCTTCTCGAGGAGCGCGATGGCCTCCGCGGGACGTCCCTGGTAGTCGAGGAGACGCGCGCGCAGGACCACCTCGAGGATCGGCGAGACCGACGCAAGCCTGGCGGCGGCGGCAACGTGCAGCTCGGCGGCGGCAACATCGCCGCGCCCGATCGCCTCCATGAACGCGAGTTCGACGGTTCCCGGGTCGTCGGCACCCGATGCGAGCGCCTGCTTCTCCGCTTCCGGGATGGCAGCGTCGAGCTTCTTGAGGAAGTCCTCGCTGCGGCCGAGCTCGGGGGACTTGGCCTGCTTCAGCTCGGCGATCTGCCGGACGAGGTCCGCGCGCACGCCGCGCAGCGCGCGCAGGCGTTCCGACGGGCGCTGCTTGGGGTCGGTGACCATCCGGTTGACCATCATGTCGACGCGCTCGATCGGGTCCTCGGTCTTGAGGAGCGCCTCGATACGGGCCATGTCGGGGTTCGTCGGGTACTTCTCGAGGGCCACGCGGAGTGCCTCGAGGGTTCGCGCCTTGTCGCCCGCCTGCTGCTCGACGAGCACGGCGCTGTACATGGCCTGCAGCGAGCCGTTGCTGGACTTGATCCACCCGGCGGCGACATCGCGCGCCTTGGGGTAGTCCTTCGCCTCGATCGCCGCCTGCAGCTGCTGGACCTCGGGTGCCGTCGACTGCGTCTTTCCTTCGGAACGCGCCCGGGTCTCGACCGCCATGCGTGCGTACTGATCCTGGTCAGGGAACGCGCCCGCCAGCACCTCGTAGAGGGCGGCTGCCTCGGCGAAGCGGCCGAGCTGTGCGGCGATCTCCGCGCGCTGGATCACCAGGCGAAGGTCGGACGGATACGCGTCGGTGCCCTTGGTCGCGGTCTGCAGCGCGAATCCGAGGTCGTTCTGCGCGCGCGAGACCATGGTGGCCCAGAGGTACGAGTCGGCCGGCGGCTGCGGCACCTTGGCGAAGTAGTTCTCCCACTTCTTGGCGGCACCGGGCAGGTCGCCCTTGGACTGGGCGATCTTGGCGTCGGTGGCGATCATGCCGGGGGACGATTCGTCGTTCTGCAGCGCCACCAGCAGCTTTCCACGGAGTTCCGCGATCTGTGCCGCAAGCGTCGCCTGCTCCTGGGCATCGACACCCGAGGCGATCTTCATGATGGCGGACTCGATGATGACCTGGAGGGCACGCGCGCGCGTGTCCGGCTGGATGCTCGACTCGAGGCTCGTCGAAAGGCTGGGCGCCTCGAGGATCCGGCGCGCCGCCGCCTGCGTCCGCTCGAATCCCGTCTTCGGGTCGCCGAGCTTGCTGGCGAGTTCCAGCGAGAGGCCGGCGGAGATCATGTCCTTCGGGTTCGACTGGAGCCAGCTGTCGAGGAGCTTGTTGGCTTCGTCGGTGCCCTTCGCCTCGAGCAGCTTCGTCACGGCTGCGCGCACGGCGGATCCCCTGCCGGTGCGAAGCGCCGCCGCGGCAAGCGCATCGCAGGCGGCCGAGACCTTGGCAGCGTCGAGCTTCGAGCGCTCGATGCGGTTGCCGACACGGACGTCGAGCACCATGCGGTCGAGCGTGATCGCCGCCACCGCATCCTGCGCCAGGGGATCGGACGAATCGATCGCGGCCTTCATGTCCACGATGGTCCGGTCGAGCAGCTCCGTGCGGCGCTGTGCCGCCTGCTCCTGTCCGGAGGAACGCAGGCGCAGGACGTCCGCGCTGCGAAGCTCCACCAGCGCGCTCCAGGCGCGCCAGCTCTTGGGAGCGGTCTTGACGAAGGCATCGAGCTGGCGCTCGAGGTCGGTGCGCTCGCCCGAGCTGAGCACCTGCTCGCGCTGGGCGCGCGCGTACAGCATGGTCTCCTCCGCGAGCTTCATGCCGTCGCTGCCGGGGGGCATGATGTCCTTCATCTCCTTGCCGATGCTCTCGAGCGACAGCCATCCGTCGCCACGCGAATACAGCTCGGCCTCCGCCTCGAGCGCACCGATCAGGATGCGCCACTGCTCCGGATCGCCCGGCTGCGCGCGGGTGCGCGCGCGCTTCAGCGCGGTCATGTTGCGGTAGTCCTCGACCGCCTGGGTGGGCGTGTCGGCGACCACCTTGCCGAGGGCCTCCTCCATCTTCTCCACGTAGCGGACCACGTCGGGCTTCTTCGCGAGCGCGCGGCCGTACATGCCGTACGCCTCGCGGAGCTTGCCCTGCGCCATGAGCTCGTCACCGGAGCGGATGTGGCGCTCCGCGTTCTTGATCCACAGCTGGTTGACCAGGACGACCGCCACCAGGAGCAGGACTGCGGCGACGGAGAATCCGCCGACGACGAACACGAACTTGCGATTGATCTTGCTTGCCATGGATCGATCCTTGCGGTCAGGACTTGCCTGCGGCTGCGCGCTCCGCCGACGGCCAGTCGGGGAGGCGACGCATCAGGTGCGGAAGAAGCTGGGTGAGGAAATCCTCGGCCTGCGCCTTGAAGGCGACGGCCGAGGGCGTGTCGCCCACCGGGTAGCGGGCAGAGAGCTGGACCTTGCAGTAGTAGGCGACGCGGTCGGTGAGGTTGAACGCCAGGGCGCGGACACCGAGCGTGCTCGGCGTCAGGCGGCCGTTGGCGATGAAGAGGTAGCCGCCGAGCTGCTCGACGCGGGAGGAGCGCGCTTCCTGGAAGGTGCTCACCGTCATCGCGGCATCGCCGACCGGCAGGGCGACGCGCTCCTCGAGCCGGGTGACCGGGTCGACGAGGGTGGCAAGCGGATACGGCAGGCCGGTGGCCGCGTTCCGGGGGGCGTCCGCCGCGGGTTCGCCGGCGATCGCAAGCGAGAGGGGCATCGTGACGGCCTCGCCGAGCTGGACCATGCCGCCGGCGCCCCAGCATCGCTCCGGGATGTGCGGCACGGTGTCGATCATGCCCGTGTAGTAGGCCAGGTGCAGCGACAGCACGCCCTTGGAGGGTTCGCCGTCGAGCGCGTAGTTGCGGGTCAGGTACTTGTCGGTGCCCAGGGACTCGACCATCGCGGAATCGAGCTGCTGGTCCTCGCCGAACTTCTGCCAGCGACCGAGCGTGGTGGGCAGCGAGCCGAAGTCGGCGCGCAGCGCGATCGGCTCCTTGCGGAGGTACACGTCGAACGACTGCATCGCGGCGCGCAGCCCGAGCCCGCCGATGGCGAGGGTGGCAAGCAGGGCGACGTAGGCAAGGCGCGTACGCGGTGCGAAGCGCAGGCTCATGGCGTGCCTCCGGCCGCGCCGGGCTCGACGTCGACGACGAGGTTCCTGATGAGCCACATCGCGCCCAGGAAGAGGAGGAACGCCGGCACCAGCCAGACGAGGCCCACCATGCTGTGGAACTCGCCGGTGCTGAAGTTGGTGTCCACCATCGAGAGCAGGCCGAGCGAGGCGACCCGCAGCACGTTGACGAAGATCGAGATCGGCACGCCCGCCATCACCAGGAGCACGCGCTGCCACCATCGCGGCAGCCCGAGCGCGGCGAGCGCGACGCCGATGGCGAGGAACGCCATGAGCGTGCGCATGCCCGAGCATGCCTCCGCCACGTTGAGCGGGTGCACCGTGCCGTCGGACATGTGCACGGTGAGCACGTTGCCGGTGCGGTCGGTGTCGATGCCGATGGTGTTCAGCAGCAGGTCCGCGCCGATGGCGCTCCAGTCCTGCAGCCGTTCCGTGACGCGCGACATGGCGCGCTCGGAGATGTACTGCCCGAAGACCACGCAGTAGGCCCACGGGAACCACAGCCAGCGGATGGACGACATGCCGAACACGGCAAGCAGCGAGCCGAGCAGCGCGATCCCGACGCCGGCGCCGCGCAGGTTGTGGTGCTGCAGCGAAGGCGGCCCGAACGCCGCGGCGGAGTACACGCCGAGCCCGAGCAGCACCAGCCCCAGCGCACCGAAGGACGGCCGGAACGCCGAGGCAAAGACGCGGTCGCGCTTCACGTAGACGAAGTAGCAGGCGATGACCGGGATCAGGAGCGTGTGCCCCCAGTCCTGGACCTGCGTGGTGGCCATCGACACCTGCTGCTGGAAGAAGTCCCAGAAGGTGGCCACGAAGATCGCCGCCCAGGCCGCCGCCAGGATCACCGCGGTGCGCGGCGACAGCTCCACTCCGCCAATGCCGCCACCCGCCGCGGAGGCCGCGACGTCAGCACGCTGGGGGGTGTTCGCTGGAGAGCTGCTCATGCGAGGATCCGCATTCCGACTGCCTGGCGAGGATCGCTGCGACACTCGCTACGCCCGGCGGCGAGCCGAGTTCGCCTTCCGATCAGAAGTTCTGCTGCGAATAGGGCGGTGGTCCGAAAACATCGTTTCCGAAGTTGCGGTCGATGAGGAAGCCGAAGCCGTAGGTCATGCGGAAGCCGTTGCGGATGACCGCCAGCGGCGTCGCGAAGAAGTTGGTGCCGATGATGATGTGGTCATCGGCGCGCATGACGATGTCGGGCTCCGCCTTGTTGCGGATGGCGGCGAGGTTCACGCGGATGGCGGCCTCGCGGTCCGGCGCGATCTTGCGGATCAGGTCGACGCGCTGCGGAATGGCGATCTGGCCGAGTCCGCCGGCTGCGGAGACCAGGCGGCTCAGGGTGAGTTCGCCGATGGGCGGCAGGTTGTAGACGCCGGGACGGGCGATTTCGCCGTCGATGTACACGACGCCGATGTCGCTTTCAACGTGGATCTTGTCGCCGGGACGGACCAGCACGTTCTGCGTCAGGTCGCCCTGCTGCAACTTGGCCCAGTCGACCAGGATGACCCGCGTGCGCTTGCCGTTGGGGAGCCGGAAGTCCTTGCCCTTCTTGAGCGGGTGCGCCTCGGAGGCGAACGCCGCGGGACCGGTGATCGCGCCATCGGGCGAATTGGGCGTCGAGAGGCCGACATCGGGAGATGCGGGGCCG